>Ga0193962_1000526_pt1 | contig 17453 bp, 11 predicted proteins | sample FB_5_MG_FD_140335 | JGI IMG/M metagenome (GOLD analysis project Ga0193962, IMG submission 140335) | Microbial mat bacterial communities from the Broadkill River, Lewes, Delaware, United States - FB_5_MG | ecosystem: Environmental > Aquatic > Freshwater > River > Microbial mats | place: USA... | reverse complement strand
TTGTTAATGTTCCTTGTGAAATTGCATAATCTGCTACATCTTCACCTACTTCTCTTTTTAAGCTTCCAGCTAAAGTATCTTCCCCTAATAATCCTGTTGCTTTATATGTTAATGCTTCATCTGTAGAACCATATACTTTTGTTAAATCATCTGCACTTACTGTTATTGCTTTTGGAGTGATTGTTAAACTTCCTAAAGTATTTGTTTTTGATGTGTCAAATTCATAAGCTGAGTTTAAAAGAACTACTGAAATATCAGCATATGTTCCTGTATTTTTAAAACTTGTTGTATCATTTGAATTATAAACAAACTTATAATCTGTACCAGCAACAAAAGAACTACCATCATCACCAAAAATTGAATTTGACCAGAAATCAGTTAAGTCTTGATCTTTACCATTGTAAGTTGTATTTTTTGTTCCTAATATATAATTTATTGCCGTTGGGTATATTCCAACTTTCCAAATCGCACTACCATTAGTATCAAATGTTAAATATGGATAGATTTTCTTTTGTGTTGTATCTAGTTCTATATCCCATCTTTCAGATGCTTCTGCAATATTTGTTGTAAATGTAGTGATATTTTGAAGTTCTGCTGTTGTTTTTCCATAAGATGATTCATCTGGCATATTTTCATTTATTGTTTTATCGTAGAAACTATTAGAAATATCCCCATTATGATCATCCCCTATAAGTCCACCAATATTCTCATTCCCAGTTATACTTCCACTAGCATATGAGTTTATGATTTCACCTTCTTCTAAATATCCAACCAGTCCACCTACTTGATTATTTCCAGATACATCTCCTGAGGAATAAGAGTTTAGGATATTAGCATCATACCAATGATATCCAACCAGTCCACCTGTATTTTCTTCACCACTTACCTTTCCTGTCGCATATGAGTTTGTAATATTACCATCATAAAGCTCACCAACCAGTCCACCTACATCCTCTTCACCACTTACTGTTCCCGTTGCATATGAGTTTCCTATTTCACCGCCATCATTAAGTCCAACCAGTCCACCTACATCCTCTTCACCACTTACCGTTCCTGTCGCATATGAACTTATCATTGAACCATCAAACTCCCCACTTAATCCACCAACAGAATTTTTTCCGGAAATATTTACCTTTGTATATGAACTTATCATTGAACCAGTAAAGTCCCCACTTAATCCACCAACAGAATTTTTTCCAGATACATCCCCCATTGCATATGAGTTTGTGATTGTAGTACTAAATGAATATCCAACAAGTCCACCAACAGAATTATATCCTATGACATTAACATCAGTAATCTCTATATTTGAAATGTTAGCTCCATCTGTGTATCCGAAAAGTCCCTGTCGATGTTCTAAGGGTCTATTTATAATAAGTTTATCTATAGTATGTCCAAGCCCATCAAAGTTTCCTGTAAATGCTGAATTTATCGGTGCAGCATTTGAAGGATAAATAATCGCTCCTATTGCCTTCCAACCTTCTCCATCATTTGCAGTTTCACTTGCTAAAATAGTATAGTCATTTGTAGCAGAGTCTAAATCATTGATTAAATTGAAATAATAGTTTTGTGTTAAAATATTGCTATTGTTTATATTTTGTAGTTGTGTCCAGTTTGTTATCTCGTATGCATCATTGCTTGTACCAAATCCGCCTGCGAATAGAGTTGTACTAATGCCATTTGTTGGCTTATCAATATCTCTTGTAACACTTGATAGAAAAGGATACGTAGTTTTAGCTATTTCATATCCTTCAATTGAATTTCCAGCACCATCTATTTGAAAAGACCATACTTCATTATCCCAATTTGAAAAAGTACTTGGTGTTTGAAGTTCTATTGTTGTTTTTCCAAAAAATGATTCATCTGGCATATTTTCATTTATTGTTTTATCGTAGAAACTATTAACAATGGGACTTGTATTAAAACCTACAAGTCCACCTGTAAAATAATCCCCTGTTACTTTAGATGAAGTGTAGCTATTTTCTATTGTTCCATCTTGATTAGCTCCTACTAGTCCACCAATTCCTCCATTTCCAGTAGTATCTCCTGATGAATAACTATTCTCTATTTCTCCAATATTTAATCCAACTAGTCCACCAACACCTTCATTACTTCCGATTACTTTTCCACTCGAGTAACTACTGTTTATAATTCCATTGCTTTCATTAACTCCTACTAGTCCACCAACAAGATCATAACCTTCAACATCACCAGATGAATAACTATTCTCTATTTCTCCATCATTTAATCCAACTAGTCCACCAACAGCATTAGCATCAGTACTTCCGATTACTTTTCCACTCGAGTAACTATTATTTATATATCCCTCTCCTTCACTAGATTTATTAAACCCAACTAATCCTCCTACAGAATCAGTACCTGTTACTGTACCAGTGGAATAAGATAGAGTAATTTCTGCTGTGTCGTTAAATCCTACTAATCCTCCTACATATTTAGTACCTTCTACATTTCCTGAAACATATGAGTTTGATACTAAGCCAAATTGCATATAACCAACAACTCCACCAATATAATCTTCTCCAGTAATATCAACACTTGTAATCCCTATATTTTGAATAATAGATTCTCGTGTATATCCAAAAAGCCCTTGATTATCTTCACTTGGTCTATTTATAATAAGTTAATCTATAGTATGTCCAAGGCCATCAAAATTACCGGTAAATTCGTTACTATAATTACTACCAATAGCATTCCAACCTTCTCCACTACTCCAAGTAGAAGTCGATGAAGCATCAATATCAGCTCCTAAAACATAATTATCTGTTAAATCTCCATTCATACCTTGTAAATCAGTTCCAGTAGTTGAGCCTTCACTTCCTAGTTCTGTAATTACTTTCCATGTTGTAGCTGTTCCATCACTTCCTAGTTTTGTTTCGAAGTTATCACCAGCTTTTAGATTTACTGCTGCATTTACATTATATGTTGATTCATTATTTGCATTTACATTTGCTTGACCATAATGTAGTGCTAATTTTCCATCATCGTTTGTTGCTGTTATACTTTTATTTATATTGATATCATTATGAGCTTTTAGTGTAAGTGTATTTACTGTATTCCATTCAATCTCATCATTTACATTGATATCTCCATCTTCACTTCCAGTAGATACAGTTTCTATAGTTACATTTGTTCCACCATTTAGTGATGTTTCATATGCACTTGCATCATCTATATCAATATTCGTTGGATCAATTAACCAATTATCAGCTTTTACTATTGTTGAATTCTTTATTGTTACTTCTTTTCCAGAAGTTTCCACAAAGCCATCTTCTGCTTCAATAGTTCCATCTATTTTTGCTTCACCACCATGAGCAAATACTTCAACATTCCCCATTAACCCATCTAAAGAATTTGCTTCAATAATCCCTGTATTATTAACTACACCTTTTAGCAGTTCATTTACTGCGTTTGTAGTTAGGTAAACCTCTCCACCATCAGCTATAATAGTTCCTGAGTTCTCAACCATTGCATCAAGAACTCCTTTATCTACTATTAGGTTTACTAGTGAGTTTCCATTTAGGTTTACTGTGTATTCACTTGCTGCTGTTAAATGAACTTTTCCTTTAACTGCTTTTATTGTTCCACTATTTTTTACTTCATTTGCTGCTAGTATTACAGAGCCATTATTTGATACTTCTATTGCACCTAGATTAATTACAGAATTTTCTGAATTATTTTTAAACTTATAATTCCCTGCATTAAAATCAGCATCTGAAAGTTCACCTGTAGTTGCTAAAATACCTGCTGTATTTACAGATGCATTTTTACCAAATAAAATACCATTTGAATTTAAAAGCCATACTTGTCCATTTGCGTTTAAAGCTCCATTAATTACTGAGCTTTCATTTCCTACTACTCTATTTAATGTAATAGAGTTTATATCAGGTTGATTAAAATTTACTGTTTCATCTTTTGCTATATTAAACTTTTGCCAGTTTATACTCGCTTTGGATGAGCTTTGATTTATATTGGTTGTTTTTCCACTTTGAGAAATAATTGCATTTCCACTTGTAACTGTTCCACCACTTGGACTTGCACTTGCAATTACAACTGAACCTAAAAGTGCAGATACTACTAATGATATCTTTCCACCTTTTAGGATTCTAAATCTTGAACTAAAATCTACTAAGCGTTTCATGTTTTTTCCTTGAAAAAAGTTATTTTATTTATAATATCAAATCCATATCAACACAAAATCAACAAGAATAACTTTTTTAAAAGAATTTCAAAATTTGTAGTTACTTTATAAACCTATTGATTTTGTGTTGATTTTGATATACTATAATTCTTAATAAAATAAGAAAAAAGTAGTAATTAGTGATAAATAACCTAAAAGAATTAAACGTATTATATATTGATGATGACAAAGTAGCTTGTAAACATATGGAGACAACATTGTCTTACTTTTTCAAAGAAGTCTTCATTGAGCACAATGGATTAAATGCCTTAAATACATATCAAAAAGAATCAGTACATCTTTTACTAGTTGATTATGATATGCCTATTATGAATGGTTTGTCTTTTTTGCAAGAAATAAGAAAATTAAACAATACTATTCCAGCAGTAATAATCAGCTCTTACAATGATAAAGAAAAATTATTAAAAGCTATAAAGTTAAATCTTGTAGCTTATTTGGTAAAACCTTTAGAGTTTAGTGACTTAAAAGATGTTCTTGAAGAGTGTGCATTATGGATGGATAAACATGGTTTATTAAAAGTTAATATTTCAAAAGATTGTGTCTATGATTACTCTACAAAAACTATTAGAACAAAAGATGTTCATGTTGCACTTACATCTTATGAATACAAAATATTTGAGTTTTTATTAACAAATAAAAATAAAGTTGTTACCTTTGAAGAAATATTTTATATTTTAGATAACGATGACACAAATAAAAAATCTTTGACAAGTTTAGTTTATAAAATAAATAAAAAACTATCAAGCCCTATAATAAAAAATATTAAAGATGTAGGATATACGATAGTTAGGATAAAATAATGATTTTAAAAATTTTTCTTTTTTTCTTTTTTACAATTTTTTCTTTTGCAAATAGTTTGGTTATAGATAAAAATCAAGATTTGCATTTAATGAAAGATTTTTTAATCTATGAAGATAAAAACAATCTTTCAGATATAAAATCAATTTTAGAAGATAAAACTGTTTTTGGAAAAGTAAAAAAAAATAATATAGGAATTAAAAAATATCCTATTTGGACATATAACAAGATAAAAAACACAACAAACAAAATAGAAAATCTCATTTTTTCAAACCCAAGATCGGGAATTGATTTTATAAATGTTTATATTACTCATAACAATAAAGTATTAGATGAAATAACTCTTGGAGATATGGTAAGTCAAAATGAAACAAGGTTTATTTATAGAAAATCTGATTTTGCTTTAGAGTTATTACCAAATAAAGAGTACGAAATATTTATAAGATATAAATCTTATGGTCCTATTGATTTAAACTGGGAAATCTATAATAAAAACAGCTATGTTTCCTACATCTCAAAGGAATCACTAATCTTTGGTTTTATTGCAGGTTTTGTGGTTTTGATTTCAAGTTATATAATATTTATAGATAGACTTCTTCCCTCAATGTCTCATAAATTATATTTTGTAGTAATGATTGGCTCTTTATCTATGCAGTTTTCAATCACTGGAATTTTGTATCAAATAGGAGTACCGATATATCTTAATACTATTTTATCTTGGAGCTTTGGTAATTTTGCAGCTGCATGTATTGGTTTTTTCCCTATTTATTTTTTTGATTTAAAAAAACTTATGCCTAAAACTACTTTATTATTATATATTTTAAGTTTTATTCTTTTATTTTTTGCAATCTTATTTCTTTTTTATCCATTGAACTATGATTTACTTTATTTATCAACAATTGCAAACTCTATATTTCTTGTTGTAAGTTTTATATTAGGTTATGTTTCTATTAACTTATATTTAAAAAAAATAGATGGAGCTATTTTCTATTTATTTGCAAATACATCTTTTACTATTGCTGCAATATATTTTTCACTTGGAATTTTAGGTCTTGTAAAAGCTGATAGTTTATTTTATTTTTCTTTAGGTATTGGTTCTATTTTTAATATATTATTTATAGGTATGTTGATTGTTCGAAGATTACTTCGTATTAAAAAAGAAAAAGATGATGCATTAGTATTAATAAATGAATACTCAAAACTGTCAAATATAGGACAATCGATGGTTAATATTTCTCACCAATGGAAAGAACCGATTAATCACATATATTATGCAGTTAATAATATAATTGCAGCAAAAGAGTTTAAAGACCCAAATTTAGAAAATATAATTGATAGTTCTATAGATCAAATTAAAGATACAGCTAAATATATGACAAATACTGCAAAAGATTTCTTATCTATATATCAAGACAAAACGATTATAAAAAATATTGAAATTACAAAGTCTATAGAGTTAATTATTGATATTTTGAAAAAAGATATATCACAAATGAATGTGAAAATTGAAATTAATTCAAATTATAATAATTTTATATTAGCAGACAAATATCTTGTTTCTAATGTATTAATGATAGTTTTAGAAAATAGTATAAAAACTTTTAGAAATAGAAATATAAAAAAACCTAGAATTGGTATTAATATAACAAACTCAGAAAAAATAGTTACAATAAAAATAGCTGATAATGCTGGAGGAGTAAAAGAATATCCAATAGATTCTATTTTTAAAAAAGATTTAACAAATTCCAATTCAACTGGCCTTGGATTATTTTTAGCAAAAAATATTTTAACTATGAAATTATATGGTGATATAAGTGTTCAGAACTTGAAAGAAGGTGCTTGCTTTACAATAGTTTTAAAAGATGTATAAATATTTACTAATATCAACCTCATCAATTTGTTCTTCTTTTTACTAAAATTAACTTATCTATATAAATATATCTCAAATGATACTTTTATAATACTTTTTTCAAATACAATAATTAAATAATAAATTAAAGGGAGAGGAAAGATATGATTAGTCCAAAGTATTATAAGAATATTGAAGACTTTATAGTTGAAAATAACAAAGATTCAAGATATTTAATTCTTATTACTGAAAATACAAATCTTGATATAGATAAATTAGAAGATTTTAAAATATCAGGAGCAATTTTTCCTGAAATCATTTTAAATAATTCTCATTATAAAGAAGGTTTATTAGCTTCAGTTATTGATGATAATTTTAATGTAGACCTAATAAAAGATATGAAAACCTTTGAATCAAATGAGAAAACCTTTCAAGACAAAGAAAGTTTAATCGTTTTATTTGATGCATTAAGTTCTGATATATCATTATTTTTAGATAACTTATTTGAAAGTGTTTCTGAGCAAACAAAGATTATTGGTGGAGGTTCGGGGAAAATGACGCTTAAACAAGAACCTGTGATTTTCCATGATGGAACTTTACATCAAAATGCTGCAATTGTTCTATCTACTAATGCTAAGTTACATATAGGAATAGAAAATGCTTGGGAAAAACTTGAAGGTCCTTTTGTAGTTACTAGTAGTGAAAAGAATGTATTAAAAACTTTAAATTTTTCTAGTTCATTTGAAGTATATAAAGATTTTGTAGAAAAAGATTCTGGCAAAAAAATTACTAAAGACAACTTTTTTACTATATCAAAATCTTATCCATTAGGAATAATAAAATTTGATAAAGAAGTAATTGTAAGAGATCCTATTGCAATAGATAAGGATAATAACATAGTTATAGTAGGAGATATTCCACAAAATTCTACAATCAATATTTTAAAAGGGAATAAACAAAACTTAATTGATTCAGGGAATAAAGCTATTTTAAAATTAAATAAAGATTTAGATAGCCATAAGAATATATTAATATTTGATTGTATTTCAAGGTCATTTTTTATAGATGAAGAACTAAAAGAAATTACAAAAGAATTAAAACAAGGATCGATATTATTTGGTGTACTTTCAGTAGGTGAAATTGCAAACACAAGTGATGAGTATTTAAGCTTTTATAATAGAACTTGTGTGTTGGGTATGTTATGTTAGTTGAACAGCTATCAGTAGCATTTAAATGTCATAGTGCTATTGGAAACAGTAATGACTTAAAAGAAATGATACATGAAGTATTAAGAACTTTTATAAATGAAACTTATGCAGTTTATGGTGAGTTTTACTTATGTGATGAAAATAATCCTTGTAAAAAATTTGATTCTTTTGGAAGATTTATTGAATTTGATTATAAAAAACATTTAATGTATACAGACTCAATAAATTTAATAGAAGACAAAGATAAAAAAATACTATCAATAAAATTAGATAATGGAATAATTTTTTTAATTTCTAAAAACTTAAGTGCAGATTGTTTATTTTTCAGATCAATGTTTGAAAGCTTATTACCTAAATTGAATCTTAGTGTTAATGCATGTTTAAATGTTGAAAAACTTCTTATGTCTAATAAATTACTTGAGAAACAAAAAGAAGAGTTAATAAAAGCTAATAATATAAAAGATGATTTCTTAGCAAATATGAGTCACGAATTAAAAACTCCATTAAATTCTATAATCATCTTATCTTCAATAATGAAAAAAAATAAAGAGAATACTCTTCTTCCTAAAGAAATAAAAAATATATCGATAATAAACAATAGTGCACATGATCTTTTAGATTTAATAAGTGATGTCTTAGATATGTCAAAAATAGAAGCAGGAAGAATAAATATTTTAAAAGATACATTTGATATAAAAGAATTTATTTTAGATGAATATGAAATATTAAAACCCTTAGTAAAAAAAGATCTTGTTAACTTTACATATGAATTTGAAGATGTAAATTTCAATGTATACTCAGATAAGCTTCGTTTAAAGCAAATATTAAAAAACCTATTAAGTAATGCTATTAAATTTACAAAGAAAGGGGAAATAAAAATTTCTCTTCGAGATAACAAAAATTATTTTAATATTACTGTAAAAGATACTGGAATTGGAATACATAAGAATAATCTAAAAAATGTTTTTGACAGATTCAAACAAATAGAAACTTCATGTAATAGAGAATTTAAAGGTACAGGTCTTGGGCTTGCTATATCTAAGGAATTAGCTACTTTGCTTAATTGTTCTTTAAGTGTAGAAAGTGAACTTGATAAAGGTAGTATTTTTACTCTTAAGGTTCCTAAGAAAGAATCTTTTTATATGATACTAGATGAAATAGAAAATAAAGAACAAGAAGAGCAAGAAGAAAAACTAGAAGAAAATATAATTAACAATAAAAAAGAAGAGATGAATATATTGTTATTACATTCAAATTCTTTAAAACTCTTTTCATTTACAATTGCATTAAAAAAACATTTTTTAGTTACCCCTTTTGATTCAACAATCAAATTAGATAAATATTTAAATGATCAAGAAGAAAATAATGCACTTATAATATTCGATGAAAATATAGAAAACCTTGAAAATTTAGAGTCATCGATATTAAAAAATAAGTATGATTCGATAAAATTAGAAGAAAATACAAAAATTGAATCAATAATAAATAATATAATTAAACAAAGGTACAACAATGAAAACTAATATTAAAGATTTTAATATTTTATTAGTTGATGATATTGAAGATAATTTATACTCATTAGAACTATTAATAAAAGAAAACTTTGAATTAAATATTTTCAAATCACTAAGTGCTGAAGATGCAATGAATGTCATAATAGAAAATAAAATAGATTTAATTTTATGTGATGTCCAAATGCCTGATATTGATGGTTTTGAATTCGCACAATACTTGAAAGAAATTGAAAATACAAAAGATATACCAATTGTATTTATAACAGGAATCTATAATAAAGATGAATATAAGAGCAAAGGTTATGACTTAGGAGCTGTTGACTATATTACAAAACCTATTAATGATGAATTATTCTATTCAAAATTAAATGTATATATTGATATTTACAATCAAAAAAAACAAAAAGATGAAAAACTAGAAAAAACAGAAAGTCTACTTGTACATAACAGTAAAATGGCAAGTATGGGAGAAATAATAGGATTAATATCTCATCAATTAAAACAACCTTTAAATACCTTATCTTTATATTGTGCAGATGTAAAACTCTCTCATGAATATGGTGAAATAAATGATGAATATATTAAAGAACATTCAGAAAATACTAAAAATCAAATAACATATATGAATGAAACGATTGATAGCTTCTTAGATTTCTTTAATCCTAATAAAATAAAAAGCAATTATTATATTTCAGAAGCAATAAATAAAGCTTTAGAATTATTAAAAAGTAAAATACATATTAATGATATTAAATTGAATATAGATATTGATGAAACAATAGAAATATTAGGCACAGAAATGGAATTTACACAAGTTGTAGTTAATATTGTTAATAATTCAATTGATGCTTTCATAGAAAAATATCCTAATAATGAAGATGTCAATAAAATAATAAATATTTCAGTTAAAAAAGAATCTGATATAATTCTAATTACATTAGAAGATAATGCTGGTGGGATATCTAATAATATTGAAGAAATATTAGACCCATATTACACAACAAAAGAAAATGGAACAGGCGTTGGTTTATATATGGTTAACTTAATAGTAAAAAACTATATGCATGGTGACCTAAAAATATCCAATTCTAATATAGGATTGAAATTTGAGATATTCCTATCTTAAAATATTTAAGGTAATAATTATAAAATTAATCTGTAAAAGATGAAAGGCATTATATTGGATAATAAAAAGTTTTTAAAGAAATTAAACATTTTGTACGTAGAAGATAGTCTAAAAACAGCTGAAATGTTTACTAAAATACTAAAAAGAATGTTCGCAAATGTTTATACTGCTTCAAATGGTAAAATAGGTTTGCAGCTTTATAAAGACAATCCTATTGATATTATTGTAAGTGATATTAATATGCCTATTATGGATGGTTTAATAATGTGTAAACATATTAGAGAAGAGAATAAAGATATTCCCATAATTCTTACAACAGCAAGAAATGAAACAGATACCTTACTTGAAGCTATAGAACTTAATATAAATCATTATCTTATAAAACCAATTATTCTTGATCAATTAGTCAATAAATTATATAAAGTATGTGAAAAGATACAAGCAGAAGAAACTAAAAACTTATTAAAGCAATACAAAAACGTTGTTGATAAAAATCTAATTGTAAAAAAGTTTGATCTTGAAGGAAAAAATACCTATATAAATAAACAATATGAAATATTATCTAATTATACAAAAGATGAATTATTAGGTAGTAAATTTGATTTTGATGTGATTAAAGATACTTCCATAGAAAAAACTTATGAAATTTGGGAAGCTCTAAAAAATAAAAAAACTTGGGAAGGAAAATTAAAAAAAAGAACTAAATACAATCAAGAGTATATAGTTTCTGCATCTTTTTCTCCTATATTAGATTTTAATAATAATATAATAGAATATATATCATTATCAAAAGATATTACAGATAGTGAAGTTTTAAATAATTCTTTAATAAGTGAAATAGATACTTATAAAGGAGATGTAACAAGTAAAAGACATCTTCTTAATGAATACCAAAATATGGTTAATCATTCAAACTTATTAGTTAAAATTGATACAAATCTTAAAATAACTTATGTAAACAAAAAATTCTTAGAAGTAACAAATTATGATACATCAGATTTAATACAAAAAGATATTTCATTTATTTTAAGCAACTTAGAAAAAGAAGATATTTCTTTAATTTTAGAATCATTAATAGCAAATAAGAATATTCAAAAAATTGTTACATTTAAAAATGAAGAAGCAATTAGTTATATTAATTTTAACTTTACTATTATAAAAGATCAATTTGGTAATACTCTAGAATATGTAGCCTTAGGTAATGATATTACGGAAACAATCAATTTACATCAAGAAATTGAAGATACTCAAAAAGATGTAATTTTTACTTTAGGATCAATTGCTGAAAGTAGATCAAATGAAACTGCAAATCATGTAAAAAGAGTTGCAGAATATTCATATATCCTTGCTAAAAAATATGGTTTAGAAGAAAAAGAAGCACAATTATTAAAAATAGCCTCACCAATGCATGATATTGGGAAAGTTGGAATTCCTGACAGCATTTTAAACAAGCCAGGGAAATTAACGCAAGATGAATTTCATATTATGAAAAGTCATGCAGAAATTGGTTATGAAATGTTGAAAAACTCTAATAGAGAAATATTAAAAGCTGCAGCAAAAGTTTCTTATGAACATCATGAGAAATGGGATGGGTCAGGATATCCAAGAAGATTAAAAGGTGATAATATTCATATTTATGGACGGATTACTGCAATTGCTGATGTATTTGATGCACTTGGAAGTGCTAGATGTTATAAAGAAGCGTGGCCATTAAAAAAAGTTTTAGATTTAATAAAAAATGAATCAGGTAAACATTTTGATCCAAAACTTGTAGATTTAATGCTAGATAATTTAGATGATTTCTTACTTGTACGAGACAGCTATATTGATAAATTTTAGAATTTAACAACTAAAATCTGATTTAGAAGAAATTCTTTGTTTTTTTATCTGGATTTTTTTCCGAATCTAAGATTATACGTTCTAAACTTTCAATCTTTTTTTTATCTATTTGATGACTCTGTTCTAAAAATTCTATACTATGATTTTTAGAAGCTAAAGTTTCTTCTAATGCAGTTAATCTATTAGACATTGATAACTTATCGTTTTTCATAATAATTAAATTTTTCTGTAGTTTTGCAATTTCATCATTTTTACTTTTAAGTGTTTTTATATGATTATCTGAAGTACCTAAACTATTTGTTTCATATGCTTCTAATTGAACTAAAAGACTTTGATTTGTTTTTAATAAAGAAGCATATCTTTCTTCTGCATTTAATATAGTTCTATTTAACAAACTTATATTTTCTTCATATGATTCTTTTTCTTTTAATATATTAAATTTTTCTTTTTTACTATCTGCAATACTATGCAATAACTTTTTATTTAATTCTTGTTTTTTCTTTTCTTCATCAGTTGTTATAAAACCTATAAATACATATTCTACAATCATAGAATTATTATTATCAATTACTGGAACAATAGTAACTTTATTGTAATAAATTTCATTATTTTTAGTAATACTTTTTATTGTATCGTTAAAAGTATTACCTTCTTTAATAATATTCCACATATCATTTATTTGTTTTTCATTTCTTTGATTAAATAAAAAATTAGAACTTTTGTTAATAATTTCATCTTTTGAATAGCCTGTATTAGAGCAAAAAACATCATTTACATATGTTACATTATTATTCACATCTATTTTTACTACTAAAGCAACATCTTCAATTGTTTTAGTGTAGGTTTCCAATTCTTTTTGCTTATCAAGTAAACGAGATTTTAAATATATTTTTTCACATGTACTAACTATTACTTCATTAGTTTTATTAATATCAATTGGTTTAGTTATATAATTTGTAACTTGTAATTCTAATGCCTTCATTATTACATTAGCTTCACTTCTTGCAGTTACTAATATAACTAATGTTTCATTATCATCTTCTCTGATCTTTTCAACTAATTCAATACCACTCATTTTTGGCATATTAATATCACTAATAATTAAATCAAACTTGATTTCTTTATCAAAACTTTCTTTATATGCTAAATAACCATCTAAACCATTCTCACAAATAGTTACATTTGTAAATTGTCGATTTAGTATTCTTGAAAATATTTCTCTTGCAGGTTTTTCATCTTCAACATATAAAACATTTAATTTTTTCATATATGTTTGTAATTCATTCATAATATTAATCTCTTTAGTTAATTTCTATTTTATAGCCAAGGCCATAATGATTTATAATCTTTAAATCTGGTATTTTCTTTTTTAGTCTTACTATTAAGTTCTTTAAATTTGAACTATAGTTTAAAGAACTAAATTCATCTTTCCAGATATAATCGATAATATCACTTTCAGAATAGATCCTATTTGGAGAAGACAATAAAAAACCAATAAATTGTAACTCTTTTTTAGTAAGTTTTATAATAATATTATTTTTATATAATATATTTTTACTTTTATTCCAAGAATAATCTTTATTAATAATTAAATCATTTTCTAACAAATCTTGATCTTTGATTTTTTTTTCTAGAATTTTATTTATTGCTAGAAGTAATTTGTCTAAATCAATGGGTTTTAATAAATAATTTGTAATGCTAAGCTCTATTGCTCTTAACATTTTTTTTGATTCATTTCTTCCTGTTAAAAAAATAAAAGGAATATTCTCATCTATTTCTCTTACCTTTTCAAGGAATTCTAAACCATCCATTTTGGGCATATTTATATCACTAATAATTAGATCAATTTTATGAGTACCTTTAAAGATTGCATAGGCTTCTTGACCATTTTTTGCGATAATTACTTCATAAAATATTTTTTCTAATATGCTTTTTAATTTTAAAGCCATTATTTCGTCATCTTCAATATAAAGAATGCTCAAATGTTTTTTAATATTCATTTATTAATACCTATTCCAAAACGTTATTTATTATACTAAGTAAAAGTATCAAAATAATATCATTTTAATCATCTAAAGAAAATATAATTTTATTTAAGTCAACGGGTTTTAAAATTATGCTTTTAGCTTTTATCTTTATTTCTTCATTTACTTCATTACTTGTAATAATTATTAACTTCTTATGTTTATTTAACAAAATCTTATTTATAAAATCTTCTGATAATTTATCTATATCAATTATAATAGCATCAATAGTTTTATTATTAAGTTCATCTAAAAATTCATTTTCTGTATTTATTTGTAGAATTTCATTATTTTTCTTTAGTTTTATTATTATATTAAAAAACAAAAGATGATCATTATTATAAATTAAAATCTTTTTTCTTTTAATATCTTCAACTATTACTGGTTTTTTTTCAGGCATTGTTTCATATAAATTATTAGTATGAGAAGGAATAATATCTTTACTTACAATAGTATTATTTTTAATTTCTATTTCATTTATATTTTTAGGAATAGATAGTGTAAATTTTGAGCCATGACCAAATTCACTTTCAACTGTAATATTTCCTTTTAACAATTCAGCAAGATTTTTTGAGATAGCTAATCCTAAACCTGTTCCTAAGTGTTTTCTAGAGATACTTGCATCAACTTGTTTAAAACGATCGAATAGATCATCTATTTGCTCTTTATTAATACCAATACCACTATCTTTTACTTCAATTAGAATATTTTCATCTTTTTCTTTTACAATTAAAGAAACTTTTCCTTCACTTGTAAATTTTAAAGCATTTGATAAAAAGTTTTTTACTATTTGACTAATTTTTCGTTCATCACTATAAATTGAATTAATATTTTTATCACATTCAAAATAAAAATCTACATTTTTATCTTTAAATTGAGTGAAAAACATATCTTTGATAATAGTTGTAAGATTATAAATATCAACATCACTATTATTTATAGAAACTTTCCCTGCTTCTAGTTTTGATATATCGAGAACATCATTAATTAAAAATAATAAATCTTTACCACAACTATTTATAATTTCTAAATTTTTTACTTCTTTTTCACTAAAAGTATTTTTACTATTTTTTTTCATTATTGAAGAAAGAACATTAATTGAATTTAGAGGTGTTTTCAATTCATGACTCATATTTGCTAAAAAATCATCTTTTACTTTATTTGCAACTTCTAATTCTTCCTTTTGTTTTACAAGAAGCTTATTTGATTGTATTATTGTATTATTTCTATTTTGTAAATTTGTTTGCATTCTATCCATTGAATTAGCCAAGATACCAATTTCATCACTTGAATCTAAATAAGGAATAGAGGTATTCTCTTCTTTACCAATTCTTTTAGCAATAGAGGATAAATCATCTAGTTTTTTAGTTACTCTATTTCCAATTAAATAAGAAAGTATTATAGAAATCAAGATTTCTAATAAAATAATTAAGAAAGTAGTATTTTTACTTTTTTCAATAAATTGAGAATTACTAGTGGTATCAAAAATAACATACACTGATCCTAATAATACATTCTCTTCATATATTTCATTAAATATGATTTTATAACTATTATTATTAATAAAGACGTCTTTATTTCTTTTTAATTTAATAAGGTCTTCAATAGGTAAATATTTATATGAATAAGAACTAGCTAAAATTCTATTTTGAGTATCTAGAATAACAATAGAATTTAAATATTTAACAGAATTCTCAACAAGGTTATCTAAAGTAGCTAAATCAAATATACTCATAGGCACTTTTATAAGCTCTTCGATAAAAGTAACGTTTGATTCAATCTTTTCTGAAATTAATTTATCAGATGAGTTTTTAATTGTAAAGAAATTAACACTTACAATTAAAACAATAAAAAATATTTCTAATAAAACAAAGGAAAGTATAAATCTAAATTTAAAAGACATAAAAACCTACTTTACACCAATATTTTTAATTATATCAAATTCTTGGGTATTTGTAATTTTAAAATCTTTTATACTTAATATTTCTTTTATATCATCAGGCATATTTAAAAAAGCATTTTGTATTTTTAAGACTACTTCTTTACTAACTCTTGGATGATATGCAAAAGGATGACTAGGATAAGGATTAGTTTTATAAACAATATTTATATTATCTTTATCATTTTTACTTTTAAAATTATTATAAGTTCTTATAATTCCACCACCAAGGTATCCAATACCTCTAGAAATTCCCTTGTAAACAGAATCATGGGAATTAACGTATAGTACTTTAGCTTCTTTATCTATATCAAATCCAAATTTTTCTTTAAATTCAAATTTAGTTAAAAGAGTTGCAGCAAAAGCATTTGGAGCTGGAAATAAAAAAGTTTTTCCTTTTAAATTTTCTTTACTAAAATCAACTTCTTTGTCTTTTGAAAGGAAAATACCTACAATATTCTTTTTTGCTCTTAAAAAAGCTTCATATTTTTGAGATTTATTTGCTACTGTAAAATGATAAGGATTCATATATGCAATACAATAAGTTCCCATTTTTAATTCTTTTTCAAATTGAGGTATTGATTTTTCAGTTCTAAAATTAACTTTTATACCTGTCTCTTTAAATAAATAATCAGTGACTTTAATCCATTTTTTTGCAAGCTTAAGCGGACTTTGTTGAGGAACAATACCTAGTGTAATTTCCGTAGCCATTGAGTATGTAACAATAAGTGTAAAAAATATAATTTTTTTCATAAGTACTCCTTTAAATATTTTTATTTTTTAGTATATTAGAAAAGAGTATTAGAAAAGTATCATTTTATTTTTTTAAATCTTTTAAAAACTCTATTGTCATTCTAACTCCAGCACCACTTGCACCATGAGGATTATATCCCCATGCACTTTCTACAAATGCAGGTCCAGCTATATCAAAATGAAC
>Ga0193962_1000525_pt1 | contig 17492 bp, 10 predicted proteins | sample FB_5_MG_FD_140335 | JGI IMG/M metagenome (GOLD analysis project Ga0193962, IMG submission 140335) | Microbial mat bacterial communities from the Broadkill River, Lewes, Delaware, United States - FB_5_MG | ecosystem: Environmental > Aquatic > Freshwater > River > Microbial mats | place: USA... | reverse complement strand
AGAAACAAGTGATTTAAAAGGAACTCTTATTTTCCTCAAGAAAGAACTCTCAAAAACTAATAAACAGTCCGAAATAGTAACATTTAAGCGATTTATAACTGTTTTGTCTAATTTGAAAGACAAGGAATTAAATAACGAACAGTTAAATGCAATTGAAAGTTATATTAAGTATTTAGAACTTGAAAAAATACCTTCTTTTAGTAATGAGATTTTCAAAGAAAAATTAAAGAAATTTAATAAATATTTAAAAACCAATTTACGATTTGTACCAACTAACCAATATAAATCGTATTCTCTTTATTTGGTAATTCCATTTGTAGCTGCTTTTTTAAGCAATAGTAAAATTGACTTTAATATTAAAATAGGAGTGACTATATTAGGTGTTTTACTGTTTGTACTAGGTGTAATTATAGATGCCAAAATTAAAAGAGTAGGTCGGTCTTTAAGTTTTTAAAATTAAGAATTGGGTAAATTAGAGTAATCCACTAAACTAAATCAATTCAGTTTAATGGGTTACTCTCTACATATTAAAATTTACCATTTTCATTTTTCCAACTCTCTTTTGCAGCAATTGTTTCTATTACGTCCCAATGTTCTGCAATTTTTCCATTTTCAACTCTAAATAAATCATAGAAAGAAGTATGATTATTGGCAAAAGATCCTTCACTCATCACCAAAACAAAATTGCCTTCACCTAAAACATGGTGTACCTTGTCGTATTTCATAATTACACCTTGAGATGCCATATATTCTAGAGCTTTACCTAATCCTGAAAGACCATCGGCAATTTTCGGATTGTGTTGTATATATTTATCATCATCAAAATAATCTTGTAATTTGTCCATTTTTCCATAGACTAAAATGTCTTCAACAAAGTTTTTAACAAGTGTTTTATTTATTGCTGTTTTCTCCAAATCTATAACTTCTGTTGTTCCATCAGTCATTGTGTGATTACTTGGATTTAGTGAGGTCGGTTTTTCTTGTAAGTTATCCCAGTGCTCTACAATTTTATTGTTTTCAAATCTGAATACATCAAATCCAATTTTAGGTCCAAAAAAGTTATAATCTGTATGTGTAAAAACAAAATCTCCATCTTGAAAAGCGCGAACTGTATTTACTTTTGCTGAATTAGGAGGAAGTTGTTGTAATAATGCTCCGAAACCGGCAAGACCATCTGCTACCCCTAAATTATGTTGTACATATTTGTTTGGATTGATGTAGTTAATAGGTTCTTGAGCACCAGTTTCTATACTTTTTAATAATGAGATTACTTTTTCTTTGTTTGACATTTCCATTTTTTTAACTTTTTTAATTGTTGAATTATTCTTTTGAGAGGTACAGGATACAAATCCAATACTTAAAATTATTGTTGCAAAAAATATTGATTGTTTCATTTTTAATGATTTATATTAACAATACAAAATTGCAGCAATACTGCTGAAGAATAGTGATACAAAAAGTCCTTTGAATGGTAATTTTAATCCTTCAATAATTAGTGTTTGAAACTTTCTCTAAATGAAATAGGCGTGGAGTTATGATGCTTCCGGAAGTATTTAATAAAGTTAGTAGGCTCGTTAAAACCAATCTTAAAACCAATTTCTTTTACGCTATTATTGGTGTGTGCTAATAGTCTTTTAGCTTCCAATACTATGCGAGCATCAATCATTTGTTTGGGTGTTTTACCCAGTATTTTTGAAGTAGCCTTATTTAATCGTTTTATAGTAATGTTCATTTGAGAAGCATAATTACTTACCATTTTTTGATGTTGAAATTGAGCTTCCAATAAATCTTTAAAATGTATAACAAAATCAAGATCTGTATCTTTTTTAACTTCTATAAAATCTTGTTTTTTTCTTTCTCTTTCAGAAAGTAATAAAAAATTACGTAAGTAGTTTTGAAGAACTTCAGATTGATATGAATCCTGATCATTACTTAATTCCAATTCTAAAAATTTAAAAAAATCTTCAAATATTGAATTTTTATTAGCAATTTGAATCTTGGAAATAGATAGCAAGTCATTAAATAAAATACTGTTTCTTAAAAATTTGGTATCCGTTTCTGTTTTGCAGAAAAAGTTATCGGTAAACAGTATCGATTTCCCATCGAATTTTGCTGTTTTATCAAATTTTTGAACACTATTTTTATTAATAAATAACAGTGTATTTGGTTCTATTTTAATAGGATTAAAATCTACCAAATGTGTTAGATTACCTTTTTTAAACCATAGAATTTGATAGAATTCGGCTCTATGAGGTGTTGTTAATTCTTCAGCAAAATCTTTATATAGTAGAGCAAGATCTAATATTTCAAACTCTTGTGGAAGTCCTGGTTTGAAGTCATAATTTTGAATGTCTTTTTGCACCGATAAAACTTGTTAAAAATCTGTATAAATATATTCAATATTGTTTTAATTCATTCAGAAATACAAAAAAACCATTAAACTAAATTACTATCAGTTTAACGGTTTTCTTATAACTCAATACTAAGGTCTAGTATCTCAATACTTTTTTAGTATCCTATCTTCCCTCTTACTCTTTTTAAAACATCAGCAGCAACAACTTTTGCTTTTTTAGCTCCAATAGCCAAAGCTTTGTCAACTTCTTCTAAATTCTCCATATAGTAGTTATAACGAGCTCTTTCTTCTGAAAACTTATCAACTAATAATTCATAAAAAGCTTGTTTTGCGTGTCCATAACCGTAATTTCCACCTTCATAATTAGCTCTCATTTCAGCAATTTGCTCCTCTGAAGCTAATAATTTATACAAAGCGAATAAATTACAAGTATCAGGATTTTTAGGTTCTTCTAAAGGAGTAGAATCTGTTTTTATTTTCATAATTTGTTTACGCAGTTGTTTGTCTGGTAAAAACAAATTGATAATATTCCCACTTGATTTACTCATTTTTCCTCCATCAGTTCCAGGAACCCACATTGTTCCTTCTTGAATTTTTGCATCTGGCGGAACCAAAGTATCTCCCATTTGATGGTTGAATCTGTTCGCAACATCTCTTGATATTTCTAAATGTTGAAGTTGATCTTTTCCTACAGGAACTATTTCAGCATCATACAATAAAATATCTGCAGCCATTAACATTGGATATCCAAATAAACCTGCATTTACATCTTCTAATCTGTCTGCTTTATCTTTAAAGCTATGTGCTAATGTTAATCTTTGAAAAGGGAAAAAGCAGCTTAAATACCAAGAAAGTTCAGTTACTTCAGGAATATCACTTTGTCTATAAAAAACAGATTTATTTATATCTAACCCAAAGGCAAGCCAACTTGCAGCTGTGCTATACGTATTTTTACGAAGCTCTTTTCCGTTTTTTATTTGAGTTAAAGAATGCATATCCGCAATAAACAAAAATGATTCATTTTTAGGGTCATTTGCCATTTCAATAGCAGGAATAATTGCCCCTAATAAGTTTCCTAAATGTGGTGTTCCAGTACTTTGAACACCTGTTAAAATTCTTGACATTTATTATAAATTTAAGCAGCAAAAATACATATTTAAAAAAGAAAATAAGAATAGAATTTAAATATGTATTTTTGGAAAATATGAAATGTGTTTGTCACATTTTAGTTTCCATCAAAATGACGATTTGTAACCATATGATGTTTACATTTAAAAACAATAAATGAACTTTTTAAAATACCCTTTATATATTTTTTGGCGAGTTTGGTTTTACTGCTGGGTATTCTTTAGCATTGTAGCTATTTTCCCTATTTTATTAATAGTAACTTCATCTGAAAGTTTATACCATATATTTTTTAAAATTGCTCAAGTTTGGGCAAATACTATTTTATTTATAATGGGTTTTAAGGTTGAAGTAGTTGATAAAGACCTGAATGATGATGACAAAAGTTATATGTTTTGCCCAAATCATACTTCAATGATTGACATAATGTTAATGCTTTCAATTGCTAAAAACCCGTTTGTTTTTGTAGGCAAAAAAGAACTCACCAAATTACCTGTATTTGGGTTTTTCTATAAGCGTACTTGTATTATTGTTGATAGAAATAATTCACAAAGTAGAATGGCAGTTTTTGAAGAAGCCAGAAGGCGATTAAGTAATGGACTTGATGTTTGCATTTTTCCCGAAGGCTTGGTTCCTGATGATGAAAGTATTGTACTAAGTGAATTTAAAAACGGCGCATTTAGATTGGCAATTGAACATCAAATACCTGTAGTTCCAATTTCATTTATGGATTGTAAAAAACGTTTTTCATACACTTTTTTTAGTGGTGGGCCTGGTAAACTTAGAGTTAAAATCCATCCATTTATTCAAACTGAAGGATTAATTTTAAAAGATAGAGACCGTATTAAAAAACAAACTTTTGAGCTGATTAAAAGCGGATTATACCAATAATTGATTTAAATTTAATCTGAAATTTCAATTTTTTAAAACGTTAATATTTTCGTAACTTGTTAATAATCTTAAGTTTAACTTAAAAATTATTATTATGTCACTCATTAAAAAATTAAATAAATGGGCGAATTCGCACACTTATTATCCTGTTGATATTTTAAGAATTGCACTTGGAGTTTTTCTCGTTTATAAAGGAATTTTCTTCTTTCAAAATTCAAGCTATTTAGAAAGTTTGTTGATCGATCTTAATTTTGATACTTTTTCTGCGTTGATGTGGTCAGTTCACGTTATTGGGCTATTTCATTTTGTTGGTGGATTGATGGTTGTTTTTGGATTACTTACACGATTATCTCTTGGAGTTCAACTTCCAATTTTTATTGGTGCTGTAGCAATTAACTTTTTTGGTGTTTTGAATACTCAAAATTTGATTGAAGCATCTATCGTATTATTGGTTTCAGTAGTATTTCTTTTATATGGATCAGGAAAACATTCAATTGATTATGATTTAAAAATGGAAGCTTAACAAAATTTGTTAAAGTGTTATTTCTTATTATTTTGATGTCAATTTTATTTTAAAGATTTAAATTGGAAGTACTGAAAACTTATTTTTTTCGTTAGTTTAAAATGAATCCAGACAGAATAAAATTTTATGACCCTAAAGAAGAGAAACTAAATGTAATTTCTCACGCAATTGGTTTGGTTTTAAGCATACTTGCATTGGTATTATTAGTAGTTTATGCAAGTAAGGAAGGAAGTGCGTGGCATATTGTAAGTTTTAGTATTTATGGTGCCAGTTTAATTGTGCTGTATTCAGCATCCACATTTTATCATTATTCTAAAACTCCAAAATTGCGTCACCGATTAAATATTTTTGATCACGCTGCTATTTATGTGTTAATAGCCGGAACTTATACTCCTTTTACCTTAGTCGTTTTAAAAGGCTGGGTTGGTTGGACAATTTTTGGTGTTTCTTGGGGATTAGCTTTAACAGGAATCATTTTAAAGCTTTTTTTCACTGGGAAATACGATAAAGCTTCAACCATTGCCTATGTTTTAATGGGATGGTTAATAATATTCGCCATAAAACCATTAGTTAATAATTTACCATTTGAAGGTTTAATGTGGTTACTTAGTGGTGGAGTTTTTTACACTGTTGGTGCGCTATTGTACAGCATTAAAAAGATAAATTACAATCACACAATTTTTCACATTTTCGTTTTGTTGGGGAGTTTTAGTCATTTTATGGCTATATTTTTCTATGTTTTACCATTAAAAAAGTAACAAAACATTAATAGCTAATTATAACTTTGTCCTTTGATTTTTTTAGTACCTTCAATCAAAATTTGCTAATAGTAAAACCATTATTTAAAATGAAACTTCAAAAGATTGTATTTGCACTTATTTTAAGTGTAGTAATTGTATCGTGTAAAAAAGAAAGCTCACAAGATTCTACCAACAATTTATTTAAATTTAAAGAGTATATAAATTATACAACTTCTGGTGTGGTTTCGGTTGCTGAACCAATAAGAATTGATTTAGCCAAAGAAGTTGAATCTTGGGTTTCTAATGAAGAAATTTCTGAAAAGTATGTAAGTATTTCTCCTAAAACAGAAGGTAAATTGGCTTCATTAAATACAAGAAGTTTGCTATTTCAACCATCAAAAAATTTAAAGCCAAACAAAGAATATAAAGTAAGTGTTAATTTGGGTAAAATTTATCCAAACATTCCTTCAAAATTTAAAACTTACACCTTTAAATTTAAAACGATCGAACAAAACTTTAATGTAGTTACAACAAGTTTTCAATCGTACAGCAAAGAATGGCAGTATATTGAAGGAGTTGTTAAAACATCTGATATTTTAGAACTTGAAAAAGCTAAAACTATACTAAAAGCAAGACAAAAAAATAAGGAACTTTCAATAAAGTGGGAACATAACGATTCATTAAGTAAACAATTTCAATTTGTAATTGATAGTGTTCAACGTTTTGAAGATGATTCTGAAGTATTACTTTCCTGGAATGGGAAAAGTATAAATGTTGATAATAATGGCGAATCAAATTTAAGAATTGTAGGAAAAAATAATTTTTCAATTTTAAATATTGATGTTATTCAATCTCCAGAACAGCATTTAAATATTAATTTTTCTGATCCATTGAAAAAACAACAAAATTTCAATGGTTTGGTTTCCATAAAAAATTCAAAAAAACTTAAATATATAGTTGATGGAAATGTTCTAAAAGTATATCCAAATGCTCGAATAGTTGGAAATGTTTTGGTCGATGTTTTTCAAGGAATAAAAAGTGTTGATGGTTATAAATTAAAAAATGCATTTTCTGAAAATGTTGCTTTTCAACAATTAAATCCGGCAGTTCGTTTAATATCAAGCGGTGTTATTTTACCAAGTTCAAACGATTTAAAATTCAATTTTGAAGCCGTTAATTTAAAAGCAGTTGATGTTCGAATTATTAAAATATTTGAAGACAATGTATTGCAGTTTCTACAAGAAAATGGTTTAGGTAGCGGTAACAGATACAATATTAGAAGAGTTGGTAGGAGAGTAGCTAAAAAAACAATTACTTTAATTAAAAACGACCTTGAAAATACTGGTAAATGGAAAGCCTATGCGATTGATTTATCCAAAATGATAAAATCTGACCCAGGAGCAATTTATAGAGTTGAATTAAGTGTAAAACAAGCTTATTCATTGTATAAATGTGAAGGGAATGAAATTAGTTCAAGTAATGAAGAAGAATATTATGAAGAGGATTTTTATTATGAAGAAGATCACGAATATACTACTGCAGAAGCAAAAGATTTAGATGAACGAGAAGAACAATATTGGGATAATTTAATTTATAGCTATAACGATCATTATTACAATTGGAGAGATAGGGAAGACCCTTGTAAAAAGGCGTATTTTGATTCTTCAGATAAAGTGGTTTCAGCAAATATATTAGCTTCAAACTTGGGTGTTATTGCTAAAAAAGGTGAAAATAAATCGTACTTTTTTGCTGTTACAGATATTTTAACAACAAATCCTGTTTCTGAGGCAAAAGTCACTATTTATAACTACCAACAACAGGAAATTGCAAGTTCAATTACGGATAGTCAAGGAATTACTGGAATGGACGTTGATAAAAACGCTTATTTCGCAATTGTTTCAGATAAAAAGAATAAAACCTATTTAAAATTGGATGATGGTCATTCGCTTTCGTTGAGTAAATTCAATGTTTCAGGAAAAAAATTACAGAAAGGTCTAAAGGGATTTGTGTACGGAGAAAGAGGTGTTTGGCGTCCTGGAGATTCAATTCATTTAACGTTTGTTTTAAACGATAATGCAAATCCGTTACCAAAAGATCATCCGGTTAAATTGGAAGTTACAGATGCACGTGGTAAATTGGCTTTTAAACAAGTCACAACAGACAATGTAAATGGAATTTATACTTTTACAATTCCAACTTCTGATACTGATCCTACTGGAAATTGGAATAGTACAATATCGGTTGGTGGAGCAAAATTTCACAAACAATTAAAAGTTGAAACGGTAAAACCAAACCGACTTAAAATTAAAATCGATTTTGATGATGAGGTGCTAACCAACAATAAACCTATTAACGGTAATTTAAATGTAAAATGGTTGCACGGTGCACCTGCAAAAAGTTTAAAAGCAGAGGTAAAAGCTAAATTTACTTTAAACTCAAAAGCATTTGCTAAAGATTTTCCAAAATATGTTTTTAATGATCCAACTCGAAAGTTTTCTTCAGAAGAAGTAAGTGTTTTTGATGGAAAATTAGATGCCATTGGAAATGCTACAATCAATAAAAAAGTAAATCTTGAAAACAGAGCCCCAGGAATGTTAAAAGTTGCTTTTTTAACCAAAGCATTCGAAAATGGAGGAGATTTCTCAATGGATGTGATTGCTAAAAATTATGCACCATATAATTCTTTTGTTGGATTGAAATCTCCAAAAGCAAAAGCTTATGGATCGTATGATACCGATGCTAATGTTTCTTTTGATGTTGTAACCGTATCGGCAGAAGGAAATCCAATTGCTAAAAATAATATTGAAGTAGAAGTACATAAAATTGAATGGCGTTGGTGGTGGAGTTCATCCTATGAAAACCTTTCAACTTATAGTGGAACTAATTATCATAAACCATATAAAAAATTAAAAGTTAATACGAATTCTGTTGGAAAAGGAACATTTTCATTAAATATTCCAGACCGAGATGGTGGACGTTATTTAATTCGTGTTTTGGATAAAAAAGGTGGTCACTCAACAGGTATGACAACTTATTTCTATAAAAACTGGTGGAAACGTCCAGCAAATGATCCTGAATCTTCAAAAATGTTGGTTTTTTCTTCAGATAAAGACAAGTACAATGTTGGTGAAAAAGCGATTGTAACATTTCCATCTGGAACAGAAGGAAGAGCTTTAATTAGTATTGAAAACGGTACAGAAGTATTACAAACAATATGGAGAAAAACTCAAATAGGAGAAACTAAAGTTGAAATTCCTATCACTAAAGAAATGACACCAAATGTGTTTATTAATATTTCATTATTGCAACCACACGCATCAACAGCGAACGATTTACCATTGCGTTTGTATGGAATAATTCCAATTTTAGTTGAAGATCCAAACACAAGATTAGAGCCTGAAATTTCAATGCCTAAAGTTTTGAAACCAGAAGAAAAGTTCACTTTAAAAGTCAGTGAAAAGAATGGTAAACGAATGTCGTACACTATTGCTATTGTAGAAGAAGGTTTGTTGGATTTAACACGTTTTAAAACACCACAAATTTGGAATGCTTTTTATACACGTGAAGCTTTAGGAGTAAAAACCTGGGATATTTTTGATGATGTTATCGGTGCTTTTGGTGGAAGTATAGAGCAAGTATTTGCTATTGGTGGAGATGGCGATTTAGCCGGTGGAAAAAACAAAAAAGCAAACAGATTTAAACCTGTGGTTCGTTATTTAGGGCCATATACTTTGACTAAAGGAAAAACGGTTAAACATAACATTCAATTGCCAAAATATATTGGTTCAGTTAGAACAATGGTAATTGCTGCTGATAATAAAAAAGGAGCCTATGGAAAAGCTGAAATGGCTACTCCTGTTAGAAAACCATTAATGGTGTTAGCATCCCTACCTCGTAAATTAAGTCCTGGAGAAAAAGTAACCTTACCAGTCACTGTTTTTGCTATGGAAAACAAGGTGAAAAATGTGGAGGTGAAGTTGAATTTATCAAAAGGGATAAAAGTAGTAGGAGCAAATTCTCAGAAATTATCATTTTCAAATCCAGATGAAAAAATGGCTTATTTTGAATTGGATGTTTCTGAAGCAAAAGGAATTGGAAGAATTGAAGTAATAGCTTCTGGAAATGGAGAAAAAACATCTTATGAAGTTGAAATTGATGTTATAAATCCGAATCCAATTTCTTCAAAGTCAATTGCTATAGAATTAGAACCTAATGCTACTCAATCTATAGATTTTGAAACCTTCGGAATAAAAGGAAGCAATTTTGCAGAGATTGAGTTTTCTACCTTACCACTGATGGATTTTACAGGCAGATTACAGTACTTAATTCAATATCCTCACGGATGTGTGGAGCAAACTACATCAAGTGTATTTCCACAGTTGTTTTTAGGTGAAATTTTTGATATTTCACTTCAGAAGAAACAAAAAATGACTGAAAATATTAAAAATGGAATTGAACGTTTGGGTAATTTTCAAACTCCAAGTGGAGGTTTAAGTTATTGGATGGGACAAAACACAGCAAATGATTGGGGAACCAGTTATGCCGGTCATTTTATGATTGAAGCGGAGAAAAAAGGTTTTGTTTTACCATTGACTTTTATGAGTAATTGGATTAAATATCAAAAACAAGCTGCAAGGAATTGGAGACCGAGTTACCAATATTACAATTCAGATTTAGCACAGGCGTATAGGCTATATACCTTGGCATTAGCTGGTCATCCAGATTTATCAGCAATGAATAGGCTTCGTGAGTTTAGAGAAATTTCAAACAATGCCAAATGGAGATTAGCTGCAGCATATGCGATGGCTGGTCAAAAAGAGGCTGCTACTAAAATCGCTAATTCAGCCAATATTAATTTTGAATCTAAAAGAGGAGATTATTACACCTATGGTTCTGTAGATAGAAACCGAGCAATGGCAATGGAAACTATGTTATTTACAGGAGATAATCAATCTAGAGAATTGGCTAAATATATTGCAAAAAGATTATCTTCTAAAACTTGGATGAGTACCCAAACAACCGCATATAGTTTGTTGGCAATGTCTAAAATGGTTGAAATTAATGGAGGGAAATCTATGAAACTTGAATTTACAACCAATTTAGGAAAAGTAGAAAAGGTATCTTCAAAGTTTGCCATATCTCAACGAAAACTTTTAATAAATGAAGGTCTGAATTCAGTGTCAATTACGAATAAGGAGAGTAATTTGGTGTTTGTGAATGTTTTAAATTCTGGAATATTACCATTAGGACAAGAAATTTCTGAAAAACGTGGATTGGGAGTGAACGTGGTTTATAGAGATACTCAAGGGAAATCGATTGATGTTTCTAAATTATCACAAGGAACCGAATTTGAAGCAGAGATTACGATTAGCAATTTAAAACAAGAAGATGTGCACGACGTTGCATTAACAGAGATTTTCCCATCGGGTTGGGAAATTGTTAATACACGTTTTACCGATTTTGGAACTACAACAGCAGGAAGTGCAAATTTCACTGATATTAGAGACGATAGAGTTAATTTTTATTTCTCTTTAAATAAGAATCAAACTAAAACCTTTAAAGTGTTATTAAATGCATCGTATTTAGGTAAATACTATTTGTATGGCTTACAAGCTGAAGCAATGTACGATAATGAGTATTTTACAAGAACAAAAGGGCAGTGGATTGAGGTTGTGAAATAAGCCACCTTTTCTTCCAATTTCAACGGAATTCACTCCTCATTGAGTAGGAGGAGAACCTAAAAATAATTATAAAATGTATAAATTCCTTCCTTAGCTTAGGGAAGGTGATTTTAACATTGTTAAAATCGGAAGAGTTATCAGAGCAAATTATGAAAAACAGAATCCATAATTATAAACATCTTGAAAAGTGTAGAAAAGAATTACGAAATAATTCCACTACAGCTGAAGCTTTTTTATGGAGGTATCTTCAACATAAAAAACTCCTTCCATAAAATGGAAGGTGCCGAAGGCGGGAGGGTGAAAAAATGAATTTAATCAAAAAACATAAAACCAAACTAATAATAGCAGTTATACTTTTAACGGCTTATTATTTTTCGTTGCCTAAACAATTGTTTAACAAGCCAACTTCTACCGTTATTGAAAGTTCTGAGGGTGAATTATTAGGTGCTAAAATCGCAGGTGATGGTCAATGGCGTTTTCCACAAAATGATAAAGTCCCTGAAAAATTTAAACAATGTATTGTGCAGTTTGAAGATGCTTATTTTTATAAACATCCTGGGTTTAATCCGGTTTCAATTGTAAAAGCTTTATCGGAAAATTTCAAATCAAAAAAAGTTAAAAGAGGAGGTAGTACTTTAACCCAGCAAGTTATCCGATTGTCTCGGGAAAATCCGAAAAGAACCTATTTTGAAAAGCTAAAGGAAATTATTTTAGCTACAAGATTAGAATTTAGGTATTCAAAAGAAAAAATTCTTTCATTGTATGCTTCAAATGCTCCTTTTGGTGGAAATGTTGTTGGTTTAGATGTTGCGTCTTGGCGATATTTTGGTCGTTTTCCAAATGAACTTTCGTGGGCTGAAAGTGCAACTTTGGCTGTTTTACCAAATGCTCCGAGTTTAATTTATCCGGGGAAGAATCAGCAAAGATTGTTTCAAAAAAGAAATCGATTGCTAAAAAAGTTATTTTCAGAAAATGTTATTGACAAACTGACCTATGAGTTGGCAATTTCTGAAGAATTACCACAAAAACCATATTCAATTCCACAATTAGCACCGCATTTATTGCAACAAGTTGCTAAAACTAACGAAGGGAAAAGAATTAAAACTTCAGTAAAAGAAGTGTTGCAGAAACGAGTAAATAGGATTGTAAAAATACATTATAATGAATTAAGTCAAAACCAAATTAACAATATTGCTGTATTAGTTTTGGATGTGAAAACTCGTAAAGTAGTGGCTTATGTTGGAAATTCACCAACAACAAATAACCATCAAAAAGATGTAGATATTATCAATAAACCAAGAAGTACAGGAAGTGTTTTAAAGCCATTTTTATTTACAGCTATGTTAGATGCAGGTGATATTTTGCCCAATACGTTGGTAGCTGATATTCCAACTCAAATTGGAAGTTATCATCCTCAAAATTTCAATAAAGAATATGATGGAGCTGTAAAGGCAAGTGAAGCCTTGACAAGATCATTAAATGTACCTTCAGTAAGAATGTTACAGAGTTTTGGTTTGGATCGATTTCATCATTATTTAAAAGAATTAAAATTAAGAGATGTGAAATTTTCAGCAAATCATTATGGATTGTCTTTGATTTTAGGTGGTGCAGAAAGTAGTTTGTGGGATTTATGTAAAAGTTATGCTGCAATGGCATCAACAATTAATCATTATGATGATACTCAAGGAAAATACTTTGAAAATGAATTTTTAGAACCCTCATATTTGGAAGATTTCAGTCCTGATTTTGGAGAAGTTTCTTTAGAAAAAACCATTTTTGATGCTGGATCAGTTTATTTAACTTTTGAAGCATTAACGAATGTAAACAGACCTGTTGAAGATCAAAAATGGGAGTTTTTTAATTCTTCTGAAAGGATAGCATGGAAAACCGGAACAAGTTTTGGTTTTAGAGATGCTTGGGCAATTGGAACAACCAAAGATTATGTTGTTGGTGTTTGGGTAGGAAATGCCGATGGAGAAGGAAGACCTGGTTTGGTTGGTGTTTCAACGGCAGCACCAATTTTATTTGATGTTTTTAATGAATTATCACAAAGTAAATGGTTTGAAACTCCTTTTGATGAGTTGGAACAAATTGAAGTTTGCAAACAAAGCGGCTATAGAGCCAGTGAAAATTGTGGCGATATTGAGAATGTTTTTGTACAGCAAACGGGTTTAAAAACAAAACCTTGTCCGTATCATTTTAGAATACATTTAGATAAAAATGAACAATTTCAAGTGAATGCATCTTGTGAGTCTTTATCAAATATGATTCACAAAAATTATTTTGTACTTCCTCCTTTAATGGAATATTATTTTCAAAAAAAGAATCCGTTCTATAAAAAATTACCCGATTTTAGAAAAGACTGTATTAGAGAAAACGCTCAAAAAATGGAGTTTATAATTCCAAAAAAAGATGAAGTTTTTTATTTAGCGAGAGATTTTAATGAGATTAAAAACCACATAATTTTGAAATTAGTTCATTCTAATGCAAGCGCAAAAGTGTACTGGTATTTAAATAGAAAATTTGTAGGAATTTCTGAAAATATCCATGAAATGGAAGTGTTTCCCAAAATTGGGAAGCATATAATAACGGCGATAGATGAAGTAGGAAATGAGATAAGTAGAGAAATTGAAATTTTGGAGTAACTTTTATAGTATAAAAAATTAAAATTTGTATCTTGCAATGAAATTAACTTAACGTCCACACATTAGATATGCTACAAATTTTACTTGTTGATGATGAAAAGGATGCTTTAGAGGCACTTGAATGGAAATTAAACAATTACATTGATAATGTAGAGGTTACAACTTGTAACTCTCCAGTAAAAGCTATTGAAATTATTAATGAGCAGAAACCTGATGTTGTTTTCCTAGATATTCAAATGCCAGAAATGGATGGATTTACAATGATCGAAAAAGTAGAAAATAGAGATTTTAATCTAATATTTACTACGGCTCATGATGAATTCGCTTTAAAAGCTATTAAAGTATCTGCAATTGATTATTTATTGAAGCCTGTTGATAAAGATGAATTGTTGGCTTCAATGGAGAAAATTGAAAATTCAAAAAAAGGAAATCTACTTGAAAATAAATTACAACTACTATTAAATAATTTAAACGATACCAACCACGATAAAATTAATATTTCTGCTGATGGTAAAGTTTATTTATTGGATCGAGAGGATGTTGTTATGTTAAAATCAGATAAAAGTTATACAACCATTTTCTTAAAAACTGAACAACAAATATTAGTATCAAAAACCTTAAAAGAGGTTGAGAAAAAATTTGCGTTTCCAGAGTTTTTTAGAGTTCATAACTCCTATTTAATTAATCTAAACCACATTAAAGAATATTTAAAAGGTTTAGGAGGAGAGCTTATTATGACTAATGGTTTAACTGCTAGTATTTCTAGAAATAGAAAAGCAGAATTATTTAAAAAACTTTATCTAGATTAAAGAATGCTTTTAGACTTTCATTCTGAAATATATTCATGGATACGAGGAGGTCTTTTCGTATTGTTTATCTATCATTTATTGATTTTTTTTCAAAATAAGAGTAAACTATATCTGTATTATAGTTTGTTCTTATTAGCAATGACCATTTATTTGGTGCAACATGTTGTTTCAGATAGTTTTTCTGGATTCTATGATTATTTTAATTTTTCTATCCAATTTTTAGCATATGCTGCTTATGTTGGGTTTGCTAGAGATTTATTAGATACAAGAACTCATATGTTAAGATGGGATAAGTATTTTGAACTTGTTTCCAAGGTGTTAGTGGCGTTAGCTGTAATATTTATAGTAATACAATTCTTTTTAGGATATGATTTTCAAATTAAAGCATTTACTATAGTTGCTCCATTATTGTCAATATTTACTTTTGTAGTATTTTATTTTATTCTTGCAGAAATCAAGGATAATTTCTCTCGTTATTTTGTTATTGGAGGATTGATTTATTTAATACTTACAAACGTAAGTTATTTAGAGGTTTTTATTGGATCAGATTATTTTGCAAAACATGGTGTTCAGCCAATGTTTTTTATGTATTTAGGTGTTATTTTGCAAAGTATTATCTTTTCAATAATCATTGGTTTTACTATTAAAAGAATTGAGCAAAAGAGTAAAAATGCCGAAGTGCGATTAGCAGTTAAATTAAAGGAGATGGAAGAGCTTAAAATGACCGCTCTGCAAAGTCAAATGAATCCTCACTTCTTATTTAATTCTTTAAACTCAATTAATAATTTTGTAATTAAAAATGATGTTGAAAAGGCATCAGATTATATTACAAAGTTTTCAAAATTAATTAGAGTTATTTTAAATAGTTCATCTAGTCCAACATCAACTCTTTCTGAAGAATTGGGCATACTGGCTCTTTATGTTAAATTAGAACAAATGCGTGTATCAGGAGGCTTTGATTATAAAGTGAATATTGATAACAAGCTTAATTTAGAAAATATAAAAGTTCCGCCATTATTTTTACAACCTTTTATAGAGAATTCAATTTGGCATGGTATCATGAAAAAAGAGGGTGAAAAAACCATTGAATTGAGTATTAAAGAAAAAAATGGAAATGTATTATGTTTAATTATTGATAATGGTATTGGTTATAATAAAACACAAGAAGAAACTCATTTATCTCAAAAGCGTAAGTTTTACGGTGCTAAAGCAACTGAAAACAGGATAAGAATTTTACATCAAAATAAAGATGTACAGATTAACGTAAGAGATATATCTTCAGATTCTAATACAGGTACAGAGGTGTCAATTAGCTTTCCATTAAATTAATTATTTACCGGCTTGGGAGGTAATTTTAAAACTTACTTAATTATTTGAAAATAAACAGGTTACAACTTACTTATTTAATATCGTATTAAACGTGTTGATCACGTTAGAAAACTATATTTTACCGTTTGTAGTTAAAAACGTACCGTTTATATATTTTTTATACTCATTTGTTTATTTGTTAAAATAAAAGCATTAATCCATAGTATATTTGTAGTGTATAACTGTCAAGAGGGGTTTTGACACTATACATAAAACATTAAATAAGTCTTTGGGGTTGATTTATTTATTCCTTGAACATCGTAATTCGAATTGCAATGTTCAAGGTTTTTTTTTGCCCTTTATTTTAATTTTCTCATTGTCTTTTCTCTTCCATTTTTAATAAATATATTTGAATTGAATTATGAAAAAAAGTATTCAGATATTTCTTCTATTATATGTAAATATAATTTTATCTCAAGTTAATTATTCAACCAATTGGGAAGATTTTTATTCCTATAATAATGTTCAGGATTTTGTTAAAACAGAAGACAAAATATATGCAATGGCTGATAATGCCATATTCACGTATAATATTGTTACAAATGAATTAAAAAAAATTTCATCAGTGAATGGGTTGTCGGGTGAAACGATGACTAGTTTACATTATAGTAAGCAATTCAATAAAATTATAATTGGGTATGAAACCGGGCTTCTTGAAATAGTTGATGAAAATGATAAAATAACTATTGCAAAAGACATTTTTAATTTTGGTTATTCAGGATTAAAAAAAATTAATTCAATCACTGAATATAATAACAATATATATTTGGCTACGTCATTTGCTATTATTGTGTATGATCTGGAAAATGGTCAGTTTGGAGATACTTATTTTATCGGAAATCAATCATCAGAAATTGTAATTAATGATATTGAAATTGTAGATGATAAAATTTTTGCTGCAACTGAAAATGGAATTTTTTCAGCAGATATTACCAATCCAAATTTAATTGACTTTAATAATTGGAATCAAATTTCATCAGGGAATTTTTCAAATTTAGAATATTTTATTAATCAGTTATATGTTGTTAAAAACAGGTCGTTATATATTATTGAGAATTCAGCATTAAATCTTATAAATAATTTTTCTTTTGAGATTAATAGTTTAAAATCTTCAAAAAAAAATTTAACAGTCTGTTCATTGAGAAATGTAATAGTTTTGGATCAGAATAATTCAGAAATAATGAATTATACCTCAAATTCGAATAATGATTTTTATCCAAAGTTAAATACCGCTGTATTTGATGATAGCCTTTTGTTTTTAGGATCACAAGAGTTTGGTATATTGCTAAGTAATCCAAATACAATTTCAGGCTTTATTGAAATTCACCCACAGGGACCTATTTCAAATTTACCTTTT
>Ga0193962_1000524_pt1 | contig 17502 bp, 16 predicted proteins | sample FB_5_MG_FD_140335 | JGI IMG/M metagenome (GOLD analysis project Ga0193962, IMG submission 140335) | Microbial mat bacterial communities from the Broadkill River, Lewes, Delaware, United States - FB_5_MG | ecosystem: Environmental > Aquatic > Freshwater > River > Microbial mats | place: USA... | reverse complement strand
TGGATCACCATTTTTGTATGTTAATGTTAAATATTCAGCTTCATTAGGAGCATTTTCTGGAGATGTTGTCCATAACCACATTGACTCTTCTGGCTCATTATTTGGGTTTTCTAAATGTAAACCTTCATAAGAAATATGTAATAAGTTTGCATCCATAGAATAAGGACTAATAGCAGGATTACCATCTTTATCAAGATGTTTTTGAGCAATTTCAATACCATGTTTTCTAGCATAGTCAAGTAAGCTTTCTCTTGAATTTAAATCCCATTCTCTCCAAGGAGCAATAACTTTGATATCAGGTCTAAGTGCAAGTGCACCTAACTCAAATCTAACTTGGTCATTTCCTTTTCCAGTTGCACCATGTGAAACAGCTTCTGCTCCCGTTTGATTTGCAATATCAATTAATTTTTTAGCAATTAAAGGACGAGCAATTGAAGTTCCTAATAAATATTCACCTTCGTAAATAGCATTTGCTCTAAACATAGGGAAAACATAATCTTTTACGAACTCTTCTTTAATATCTAAAATAAAAACATTTTCAGGTTTAATACCACAAGCTATAGCTTTTGTTCGTGCAGGTTCTACTTCTTCACCTTGACCTAAATCAGCTGTGAAAGTAATAACTTCAGCATTGTACTCATCTTGAAGCCATTTTAAAATAATAGAAGTATCAAGCCCACCACTATAAGCTAAAACTACTTTTTTAATATCTTTTTTACTCATAAATCAATCCTATATTTACATTATTTTTAAGGCGTCATTTTATCAAAGTTTTGCTATAATCTTCTTTATGAGAATAGATAAATTTTTAAATGCAGTAAATATTACAAAAAGAAGAGCCGTAGCTGAAGATATGCTAGAACATAAAGTTGTTTTTATAAACGACCTAGCAGTAAAAAAAGCAAAAGAGGTTAAAGTTGGAGATATTATAGAGATTAAATATCTAGAAAAAAGTGATAAATTCAAAGTATTACAAATACCAACAACAAAATCAACTCCTAAATCAAAAATGGATGAATACGTACAAAGGATAGACTAGTGTTTAACGCAGCAAAACTTAAATTTGATGATATTTTTGAAAATAGACTTCCTGTTGATGAAGTTAAAGAGTATCTAATTGAATTATATGAAAGAGGGGAAACAGCTGCTGAAATAGCAGGAGCTGCAAGTGCTATGAGAGATCATATGATACCGTTACCTGTTCATTATGATTTAAAAGAGAAGCTAATTGACAATTGTGGAACAGGGGGAGATAAATCAAACTCTTTTAATATATCAACTACAGTTTCGATTGTCTTAGCTGCATGTGGATGTTATGTTGCTAAACATGGAAATAGAAGTATTACTAGCAAAAGTGGAAGTGCTGACATGCTTGAGGCTTTAGGAATGAATTTAAATTTAAACTTAGAAAATTCTGCAAAAATACTAGAAGAAACAGGTTTTACTTTTATGTTTGCACAAAATCATCATCCAGCAATGAAATATATTATGCCTATTAGAAAAAGTATTCCACATAGAACTATTTTTAATATTTTAGGGCCATTATCAAACCCAGCTACTGTATCAAAACAACTAATAGGCGTATTTGATAAATCTTATATAAATAAATTAGCATATGCAATGGATATGTTAGATACAAAAAGATCAATGATAGTTTCTTCAAATGATGGAATGGATGAAATATCAATATCTGATATTACATATGCTACTTCTTTATACAATGGGAAAATAGAAGATTTTGAAATAAATCCAGAAGATTATGGAATACCAATGAGCGATAAACAAGAAATCATTGGTGGAGATGCTGCTTATAATGCAAAATTAACTAGTGATATTTTATCAAAAAAACTAGTTGGTTCTAAATTAGATATTGTTCTATTAAATGCTGCTGCTGCTTTGATTGTTGATGAAAAAGCAAGAGATTTTAAAGATGGTATTGATATGGCTAAAGGTGCTATTATGAGTGGAGCTGCTAAAGAGAAATTAGCACAAATTATTAGAGTATCTAATCAATTAGCTTAGGAATTTTTTTGCAGAAAACTTTTGAATTAGAATTAACAAAATTAGACGAGCTAAGTGTTTATTTAATTGAACTATTAAAAAATGATAACTATATTGTTATTTTAAGAGGTGATTTAGCAAGTGGGAAAACAACACTTGTTAAAAATTATGTAAAAAGTTTAAATTTAGATGATTTAGTTACCTCTCCCACTTTTTCTCTACAAGCTATATATTCAGATAATATTTTTCATTATGATATGTATAATAAAACATTAAATGAATTTATATCATTAGGAATGCTAGAAGAGTTTGAAAAAGAGGGAACTCACTTTGTGGAGTGGGGTGATGAAAAACTAGAAGAGATATTAAAAGACTATGGATATAAGGTAATTTTAATACATATAGAAAAGAAAGACAATAAGAGGTTATATAAAATAAATGCATAAACTACATATAAAAGACATAACAAAAATAATCAAAAAAACGCAAATATTACATGGTATTTCACTTGAAGTAAACTCAGGAGAAATAGTTGGTTTATTAGGACCAAATGGGGCAGGTAAAACAACTACATTTTATACGGTTTGTGGATTAGTAAAACCAACAGCTGGAAATGTTTTTTTTGATGACAAAGATATAACTTCACTTCCCTTACACAAAAGAGCATTAAAAGGAATAGGTTATTTACCTCAAGAATCATCTATTTTTAAGGATTTATCAGTAGAAGATAATCTAATGCTTGCAGCTCAAATTGTGACAAAAGATAAAGATGAACAACATAAGCGTGTTGAAGAATTACTTGAACTTTTTAATATAGAACCAATTCGACAAAGAAAAGGAGTTTCTCTTTCAGGAGGGGAGCGAAGAAGAACTGAAATTGCCCGGGCGCTTGTTTCTCAACCAAAATTCTTACTTCTTGATGAGCCTTTTGCAGGGGTTGACCCAATTGCTGTAAAAGATATACAAGAAATTATTCACCAGTTAACAAAAATAAATATAGGAGTTTTAATTACAGATCATAATGTAAGAGAAACACTTGAAATTTGTGATAGAGCTTATGTTATGAAAGCAGGGGCTTTATTAGCTAGTGGAACTAGTACTGAGATTAAAAGCGATGCAAAAGTTAGAGAACACTATTTAGGTGAGAATTTCAACTTTTAAGTAATAGCCTATTTAGCTATTACTTTATTTTTTCCACTATTTTTTGCTTCATATAAAAACTTATCAGTTCTTAAAATTAAACTTTCATCAGTATCATCTGTACCTAATTCAGACACACCAAAACTAGCAGTAATTTTTAAATTCAATTCTGTAAAATCATACTCTTCAATATTAGTTTTTATTTTATTAGCAACAGTTGCCGCACCATCTATGTTAGTATGTGGTAATAGTATTAAAAATTCTTCTCCACCCCATCTAACAGCTATATCTTGTTCTCTAATATGCATTGACATAATTTGAGAAATTTCTTTTAATACTACATCTCCAATTTGATGACCATGTGTGTCATTTACCATCTTGAAATCATCAATATCAAAAATTATAACAGATAGATTTGTATTATATCTTTTTGATCTTTTTACTTCTTTGATATAGAATTCGTCAAATTTATTTCTATTAAATAGTCCAGTTAATTTATCATGACTTGCTTGATACTCTAATAAATTTGATTTTTCTTTTATCTGAGTAATATCAGTTAGAGAAAATACATAATAATGCTCTTTATCTTCATAATAATCTACGTTTATTGTAAAGATTTTTTCTTCATGCAAATAATTTTTAATTTTTACAATTCTATCAACTTCTGGTAAATCTTTTATATATCTAAGCCATGATTCTTGTTTTATTATTTGATTTTTTGTAATAAAACCAAACTCTTCAATGAAGAAATCGAAAATATTTTTTTTAGTTTTTAGAAATCCATCAAAATTATTTATACCAAAGAAGTGTAAAAATTTTCTATTTACATTAGTTATATTTTCTTTATTTGTTACTATTATAATATTATCTTGTGCGTCTAAAATAGATTTTATTTTACAAATTTCTTTTTCTATTTTACTTTCAAGTGATAGGTTCAAATCTAATAACTGTTTTTTTAGTAAAATAGGTTCCATAGCTTTTGTGATGCTTTCAATTAACTGGTATAAGTCAATAGGTTTCATTGCATATGTGCTAACACCTACTTCTATAGCTTTTTTTAAAAAATTTGTATCATTGTGGGCACTTGTGATTACAAGAGGAATATCTTTATTAATTTCTTTTATCTTTTCACACATCGTAAGGCCATTCATTTTAGGCATATTTATATCTGAAATAATTAAATCAATATCAGTATGATTCTCTTTATAAATATCCAAACCTTCTTGACCATCTTTGGCTGTATAAACTTTTCTTAATAAAGAAGTCAATAATTTTGATGTAAATTCTCTTACATCATTTTCATCTTCAACATATAAAATTGAGATATTTTTTAAAATTTCTTTATTCATTATTATTCTTTTTATTAAATTCAATGGCAGTTGGCATTGCTATTGGTTCTGAGAAAAAATACCCTTGAGAATAATCTGCACCTAGTTCTCTTACAATTTTGAATATTTCTTCATTTTCTACAAATTCAGCAATAGTTTGTAAGTTTAAACTTTTTGCAAATTCTATTATAGTTTTTGTTATCTTATATGAAGTTTCATCAATTGCAACATTTTTGATTAAAGAGGCATCAATTTTTAAATAATCTACATTCATTTTTAATAAATGCTCAAAATTTGAATATCCACTACCAAAATCATCAATTGCAACTTTACATCCTAAAGCCTTAACTTCATCTATAAACGATATTAATAGTTCGTAGCTTTTTATATTTTCATCTTCCAATATTTCAAAGACAACTCTATTTGAAATATTATATTTTTTTAACATTGATTTTATAAAATTTAAGAAATCTGAACTTTCTATATCCTCATAAGATATATTAACCGAAAATTCAAAAGGAAGCTCTTCAAATTTTTTAAATGATTTTTCTAATACAATTCTTGTTAATTTAGTATATTGATTCGATTTTTTTGATATATCTAAGAAAAAATAAGGACTAATTACTTTTCCATTTTCTTCAACTAATCTTACTAAACACTCATATTTATCTACATTTAGAGTTTTATTATTTACTAAAGGTTGGAAATAAACTTCAATATTATCATTAATAAATGCAGATTTTAGTTTTTTTGTCCAAAGCATATTATTTTCATATTCATGGAATTTATCAAGTTCATCAAAAAATACTAAGAAATCTTTATGATTTTTTTTTGCTGATTGTAATGCAATATCTGCTGTTATTAGTTTGTTATTTTTATTTGAAAAAGATATTCCAGCTGTCATTCTAATGTCAATTTCATAATGTTCAAAAGTAAATACTTTTTTATAAACAGCCTCTGTTATACTTTTAATTAATTCTACAAATTCATCATTGGACTTTTCTGTATTTGCAATACAATATGAATCAGAAGGGAATTTATAAAGTCTTAAATTATCATAGCCTTTTATACATTTATCAATTAATTTAGCAACATCAATTAGTATAGAATCTCCAACTTTATGTCCAAAAAAGTCGTTCACTTCTCTAAATGAGTTAATATTTAGTAAGCAAACTGATTCCATTTTAAATACTTTATTTTGTAAATCTTCAATTAATTTTGTACGATTTGGAAACTTAGTTAAATTATCAGTATAAAGTAGTTTAATTAATTCATGTTTATATTCTATTTCATGGCTAATATCATTTAATATTATTATATTTGTTCGATTATGTGTTAAGAAAATCTTTTGTAATGAGAAAAATTTCTTTTTACTATTTTTATCAAAAATACACACTTTTACATTTCCAACATTAGTTTGAGCTAACCATTGTGGAGTGATTTGTGTAAAACAACCATCTTCTTTAGTAAATATTTTTTCTATATCACTATATTTATTATTTAATTCATCTAATGTAAAACAGTTTGCTAATCTAAAAAAATGATTATTTGAGAAAATAATACTAATTCCATCTGTAGAGAATATTGGATAATTGATATTATTTATTATTGAATTAGAAAACTCTTCTTCTTTTTGTGGTTTACTTTCAGTATTTATATTTATATAATAGTTTATTTTTTCAATTAGTGTATCAAAATCAAAAGATTTAAGTACTGTATCTACTCTTTTTAGATGCATAATTTTTTCTAAATCTGATTCCTCATTTATTAAAAAAATAGTATAGGTTTTATTTTGTAAGTACTGTTTAATTTCATTAAAATAGTCAATAAAATCAATATTTATTATTAGTAAATCACACACGTCCAAATCATCACATATGTTGTTTTGATTTGGAGAGAAAAGTGTAATAATTATATTTTTTAACTTATTTAAAGAGTAATTTTTAAAATTTTCATATTCCTTATGCTTATCATCTATAATTGATATATCATAACGCATTGATTACCTTATTTTTTTCGTTTATTTAATTATTATGTTACATAAATTTAGATTAAAATTACTTTTTAAAGATTTTTAAGGCATTATTTAAATCTTCTTGTGTGTCAATACCAAAAGATTTTGATTGAACCTTTACCATTGCAATTTTATTTCCATTGTCAATAGCTCTTAATTGTTCTAATTTTTCAAGATTTTCTAACTTTGAAGGATTTAATTTACAAAAAGCATTTAATGATTTTTTTGTAAAACCATAAATACCTAGATGACCATTATATGATGCATTTTCATAATGATCTCTATGATATGGAACTTTTGCACGTGAGAAATATATTGCATTTAAGTGTTCATCTAAAATTACTTTTACATGATTTGGATCATCAGCTAATTCTGAACTAATCTCTTTGTAACAAGATGTAATCATAATATCTTCATTATTCTCTTTTACTTTTTTAACTCTATTTATAACAGCTTGTACAACTTCTATTTCAATAAAAGGCTCATCTGCTTGTACATTTACAATAATTTCATCTTCCCCAAGATTTAAAATATTAACAGCTTCATTTATTCTATCAGTTCCACTATTGTGTGAACTTGATGTCATAATTGCATCAAAACCATACTCTTTAGCTAAATCAACTACCTCTTGTGAATCAGTTGCAATAACAACTTTATCCAAGCTACTAACTTGTCTTGCTGTTCTAATTACCATAGGTAATCCTAAAATATCTACCAAAATTTTATTTGCAAATCTACTTGAATTTAATCTAGCAGGTATAATTATCATTTATCTTCCTTTTAAATAGTAAAACCTTATTTTTAGTGACATTATTATAATATAAAATCTTTAAACAAGTATATGAAAGAGAAATTTTATGAAAAAAACAATTACAGTTATTGATACCTTCGGCTTTTTATTTAGAAGTTATTTTGCTTTGCCACCACTAAAATCAAGAGAAGGTTTTCCAACAGGTTTATTAACAGGTTTTATAAATTTTATATCAAATATTGGAAAAGATTTTCAAACAGATTATATAGTTTTTGCACTTGATGCCAAAGGAAATACTTTTAGAAATGATTTATATGATAATTATAAAGCTCAAAGACCTGATGTTCCAGAGGATTTATTAAAACAACTTCCAATCGCAATTTCATGGATTGAACAAATGGGATTTAAAACAGCAATTAGAACAGGTTTTGAAGCTGATGATATAGTAGCATCAATTGCCTATGATGCAAAACTAAAAGGTTTAGAAGTTCGAATTGTATCTCATGATAAAGACTTATATCAATTAATCGAAGATGATACTATTTATTTATTTGACCCAACAAAAAAAGTTGTAATAAATGAAGCTAAATGTCTTGAAAAATATGGAGTTCATCCCTCTTTATTTACAGATTATCAATCCCTTTTAGGTGATAGTGCTGATAATATCCCAGGTGTAAAAGGAATAGGAGCAAAAACAGCTGAAGCTTTGATTCAACAATTTGGAACACTAGAAAATATTTATGCTAATTTAGAAAATATTGAGAAAAAAAGATGGAAAACTCTACTTGAAGAGAGTAGGGAAATGGCTTTTCTTTCAAAACAACTTGTTACTTTATCTAAAGATTGTCATGTGATTGATGATTTAGATAATTTTTTACTGCCAGCTGAAAATCCCATTTTAAAAATTTCTGATATTTTAATTAAATATGATATGTCAAAAATACTTGATAGGGTAAATAAAAATGGAATGTCTTTTAAGACGCAAATTCCAAAAGAAGTTGAAAAACAAGAGAAGCTTGAGTTTATTTTATTAGATAATGAAAACAGCTTATCTTTAGTAATAAACACAATTCCAAGAGATGCAATAGTTTCATTTGATACAGAAACCACAGATATTGATGTAACAAAAGCAAAAATAGTAGGATTTTCTTTTGCCTATGAAGAAAATAAAGCATACTATGTTCCAATTGCGCATTCCTATTTAGGTGTTGGGAATCAAATCTCAAAAGAAGCAGCAGTTCAAGCTATTGTTCAATTAAATAGACACAAATTAGTTTTACAAAATTTCAAATATGATTTTGAAATTATTAAAAACAATTTTGATTTAGAATTAAAACTTTATGCAGATACAATGATTTTATCTTGGCTTTTAGATACAAATGAAAAAGTAGGGCTTGATTATCAGGTAAATAAATATTTTAATCATAAAATGATAGCATTTAAAGATGTAGTTAAAAAAGGTGAAAACTTTTCGAATGTAGATATTTCAAATGCATGTGATTATGCAGCCGAAGATGCTTTAATGACATTAAAGCTTTTTAATAAGCAGTTAGAATTATTTGAAGAACGACATGCTCAAGAGCTATTAAAACTTGCTTTTGATTTAGAATTTGATTTTATTTATGTTTTAGCAAATATGGAAAGTAATGGAATAAAAATTGATGTAAATTTATTAAAAGATTTAAAAGAAACAAATAGTATTTATATTCAAGAGCTAACAAGTAAAATTTATGAGGCAAGTGGTGTTGAATTTAATATTAACTCTCCAAAACAATTAGGAGTCGTTTTATTTGAAACATTAGGTTTAACAGCTACTAAGAAAACGAAAACAGGTTATAGCACTGATGAGGCAGTTTTAAGTTCACTATATGATGCTCATAATGTAATTCCTTTATTATTGAGTTACAGAGAAGCATACAAGCTTCAATCAACTTATATTGAGCCATTATTAGAACTTGGATTAAAAAATGAAGATAATAGAATTCATACTTCATTTTTACATACAGGAACAGCTACTGGAAGATTAAGCTCAAAAAATCCTAATTTACAAAATATTCCAGTTAAATCAGAAGCAGGCTCACAAATAAGATCAGCTTTTATTCCCGAAGATGGATTTACCCTTGTTGGAATTGACTACTCTCAAATTGAGCTTAGATTACTAGCTCATTTTAGTGGAGATGAAGCTTTAGTTGATGCTTTTAATAATGATTTAGATATTCACTATCAAACAGCTGCTAAGATTTTTGGAGAAGATGAAGCAAAAGATAAAAGATCTATTGCAAAATCAATAAATTTTGGACTTTTATATGGAATGGGAAGTAAAAAATTAGGAGATACTTTAGGAATTTCTTCAAAAGATGCAAAAAATTATATAGAATCATATTTTAAAGCTTTTAAAAGTGTAAAGGATTACTTAAAATCAATAGAAGATTTTGCGCATATTAATGGTTACATAAAAACATTATTAAATAGAAAAAGATTGTTTGATTTTCAAAACGCGAATGCTATGGTTAAAGCGGCATATCTAAGAGAAGCTGTGAATACCATGTTTCAGGGAAGTGCTGCTGATTTAATCAAATTATCGATGGTTGAAATTCATAAAAAATATAAAAATAACAATAATGTGAGAATGCTTTTACAGATACACGATGAGCTAATCTTCGAAATAAAAGAAGATATTGCTGATGAGATTATTAAAGAGTTAAAAGAAATAATGGAAAATGTGTATAAATTAAATATCCCTTTAAAGGTATCTGTTGCACGTGGAAATTCTTGGCAAAAGCTAAAATAATACTAAATTATTAAAATATTTTCTAAATTATTAATATATTTTTGACAAATAAAGAAATTTTTGTTATTATTATGACTTAAACCAATATATAAAGAGTAATATTATGTTAAAAACAGTAAGAAATATAAGAAAACTATACAACGCAAAGTTATTATTTGTAACTAGCGATGAGACAATAACTCAAATAATGGGAAATGAATTTGATGATTATTTTAAAGAATTAAAAGTAGCGTCAAATTTAAGTGATGCATTATCATTGGCATGTTCAAATAATTACGACATGGCAATTATTGATGCAGATATCCAAGGTGTTTCTTTTTCAGAATTATGTACAGAATTATCACAGTTGGCTCCTACTTTACCAAAAATTGTTATCTCAGAGTCAGATAATAATGAAAGTATTGTAACAGCTATTAACTCAGGTGCTTATACATTTTTATCTAAGCCATTAAGAGCTAAAGATGTAAAACTAGCTGTAATTATGTGCTTGAATCAAACAAAAAGAGGTGATAAAATAGAATTCGAAAATGGAATCTATTTTGATGAATATAGAGATCAATTTTTTAAATCAGGTGGAGTTCTAATAGATTTTACAAGATTAGAAAAATCTTTTCTAAAATTATTAATAACAAAAAGAAATGATGTAACAGATTATGATACAATAAAAGAAGTAGTTTGGAAAGGTAAGGATATGTCAATTTATACTATGAGAAATATAGTAAATAAAATTAGACAAAAAACTTATTATGAAATAATTAAAAATCACTCGAACAAGGGCTATACAATAGACATTCTTAAAAATAATTAAGAATGCCTATTTGCAAAATCTTAATAAAAAAGTTATAATATGGAAGAACAGATCATTTCAAAAGAGGAATTAATCCAATTATTTGAAACTCAAAAAATTGAAGATACAGGACGAGGCTGGTTAATGGAAGGTAAAGCTGTTGAAATAATAGCTTTACACGACGTTGAACCCAAGTTCTTACAAGATGTTACTAATGCTAAGTTCTACAAACTAATAATCAAAGGTAATAAATAATGTCCCACTGCCCTTTCTGCAAAAAAAAGATTGCTATGAGTAAGGCTTTTTGCTCTAGAAGCTGTAAAGAGAATTATTTTCAACTAATAGCTATACAAGTACCAAAACCTTTTTTAAAGAGAATTTTTGTATTTTGTACACCTGAACAAAGAGAGGTAGAAATAGAAAATTTTGCTGGTAGACATGGTTGGAGACTGGATTTATTAAAAAATAAGATTGCAGAGTTAGCTCTTGATGCTGGTTATAGTAAAGATATGAAAATAAATAGTTAATTAACTATTTATTTTCTTCATTTTAAAGTAAATTACTACACAAATTCCAAGTACGATTGATGATTGTAAAATCCCCATTGTAAGCCAATTACTATAAAGAAATCCTAATTGACTATCTGGTTGTCTGAAAAATTCTGCAACAATTCTCATAAATGAATATAAGATTCCATACATTAATGCTAATTGACCATCAAATGTTTTTCTTTTTCTTAAATAAACTAAAACTGCAAATACAACTAATCCTTCTAAAATTGCTTCATAAATTTGAGATGGATGTCTTAATGTATTTTCTACATAAATTCCCCAAGGAACATCTGTTATTCGGCCAACTAATTCTTGATTGAAAAAATTTCCAATTCTTCCAAAAACATATGCTGCACTAATTCCAAGAACTGCAATATCAGTTAGAAACCAAAAAGATATTTTGTTTTTTCTACAAAATAAATAAGAAGCGATAATAAATCCAATAAATGCACCATGGTAACTCATTCCAGAAATTCCCGTATAAATACCATTTATATATGGATTAAAAATTTGCCAAGGATGAGTTAAATAGTATGCTGTATTTGAATCATAAAATAAAATATAACCTAATCTTGCACCTAAAATTACTCCAATTTCAGCCCACCAAATATAAGAATCAAATAAATCATTAGATATTGATAAATTATCTTTTTTTATAAACCATTTTGCTACAAAAATAGCACTTATTAATGCTAATGCATACATAATCCCATACCAGTGGACAGCCACTGGTCCTAAATTAAAAGCTACGGGATTAAAGTTTGTATATATATTTTGCCAAAATTCCATTATGCTTCTAATGCCTCAGCAATTAATTCAATTGGATTTTTAAATTGAACATCAACATCTGCTAGATATAAAGAGTTTGTAATTTGCATTCTACATGCACTACACTCAGCACTTACAATTTGCGCTTTTGTATCTCTAATCATTGCAGCTTTTGGTGCACCTGCTGCTTTTGCAAAGCTATATTTTTCTGTTTGCATAGTAACTCCACCAAAACCACAACATCTATTTGAATCGCTCATTTCTGTTAAAACGTAGTTTTGTGATAATAAACTTCTTGGTTCTTTCCATACACCTTGCATTTTTTTAGCGTGACAAGGGTCATGATAAGTTACCAACTGATCGATTTTTTTACCTGTGTTTGCTAACATATTTTTTAAATCTGTACTATTTTCTAGCCATTTTGTAGCCATAAATATTTTTTTAGATAGTTTCTCAGCTCTTTTTTTCCATTCTGGTTGATTATGGAAATAGTGCGCCCAGTCTTGATTAATCATGGCACTACATGTAGCTTCTGGAATTATAACTGCATCAACTTCATCAATCCAAGTTTCAAAATATTCAATATTCTTTTTAGCTAAAAAATCTACTGTATCAAAATCACCTGTAAAATATGCTGGTGCTCCACAACATAATTGTTTTTTAGGAATCATAATATCAAGTTCAAGTTTTTTTAGGATTTTAACTAAAGAATCACCTGTATTTGTATATGTATAATTACTCATACATCCTATAAATATCGCAACTTTATTCTTTTTATCAACTTCTTCTTTTTTATTTTTAGCCTTAATATTTGCAGGGTATTTGTTTAAAAAACTAGTACTATCAGCAAATGGTAAAGCTCTATCTTTTTTTACAATTGGTAAGCTAAATCTAGGCAATCCTGATTGTTTTGTTTTATCAAGTTTTAATGCACATGTTTGAAACATCCAACCCATTTTTGATAAGAAGTCCATAGTTTTTCTATGTCTTAATAAAAAGAAAAATAGTTTTTTATACCATGCAATTCCATATTTTTTTGCAATGTCAGAACGAACCTGCTCGATTATCATATCTGTTGGTAAATCATTTGGACAAACTTCAACACAGTTTGTACATAAAAAACATGATTCAAATATATCTTTTGCAGTTTGATCAAGCTCTAATTCATTTCTTTCATAAGCTCCTAATAAATCAATAAATCCTCTAGGACTTGTAGCTTCATCTTGATTTATATTAAAAATTGTGCAAACAGGTTTACACTTTCCACATTTTACACAGTCATCAGAAATAGCTGTATAATTAAATTTATTCATTGACACCTTATCTAACCTTTTTAAATTCAAAATTTCTAATATTTATAATAAAAATTTAATATACAAAAATAATGGTTAAAAGTTGTTAAACGAGCAATGATTATGACCTATGGTAACTGTGATTTTGCCTTTATTTTTTCTTCTAAATTTATACTTGTTCGCTCTATTGCATAGTTAATAAAATCTAAATATTTTGCATCTAAAGTTAAAGTTCGTGCTTGAATATATAGTTTATTTGCAATTTCTAATTTATTATTAGCTTCATATATTAAAGCCATATTGTATAATACTTCAAAACTTTGACTATTTAACTCTTTATCTAATGCATCAAGTTCTCCAAAAGCTAAATCAAGGTTTTTACTTACAAGTAAATCAACACTTTTTTCAAATCTTTTTTCGTGAGATTTATTATAAAGAGGATTTTTATCATCAAGTTCTTCAATTATATTTATATTATAATAAACATAATGAGGAGAAATATCATCTACTATATCTTGAGCTATTTGATCGGCAATTTTAGAATTTATGTTATATTTATCACCTGAAGTTCTATAAAATGGATATGGTCTGTAATCAAAACATACATTTTCATGGCTTGATTTATCATATGTTTTAGAGAATAGTAAATCATTTGTTATAGGTTTTATTACTCTAATATTTGTTGTTACATTGTATTCTCTATTTTCACAAGGAATATATCTTATTACATGCTCTATACATTGTCTTGATCTATTTCGTTCATCATATCTATAATATCTACATCTTGAATAATCTATTTCAGTTTTATAATAAGTTTCATATCTAAGTGAAGAGTTTAATACATCTCCTGTTATTACTGCATCTGTTCCAAAATCGTCGTTTTTTAATTTAAAAACTCTTTTACTATCAACAATTTTATCTTCAATTCTACTTTCTAAACTAATTGCTTGATTAACATCATCATGAAAAAATCTATCAACCTTTATAGTATAGATTTTTTCTTTTTCTATTTTTGAAGGATGCAAAGATTTTATAGTTAATCTTTTTGCACTACAACCATTTATAAATAAAGATACTAAACTAAGAACAAAAATATTAAATAAAAGTTTCATATAAACCCCTTGTTAAGTGAATATTATAACCTATTTGTATAAATAATGTGAAACACTTTTATCAAATAAGAATAATTTAATAGTAAAATGAGATAATATTATAAATTAATCAATTTTATAAAAAAGGAAGTATTTAATGGGATTTTTTACAGCAGATTTATGTGACAACTTTAGTGATAAAACAGAAGTTCTAGGACCTGATTTCAAATCTTATGGTGGAAATAAAAAGTTTAAAGGTGAAGTTATAACTATAAAATTGGATAAAAATAATAAAGATTTAGCAGAGTTCTTAAAATCTAATAATGGTATTGGAAAAGTAGTAGTAGTTGATGTGGCTATGAGATATTTTGCAGTTGTTGGTGATAATTTAATGAAATTTGCAAGTGATAATAAATTTGAAGGAATTATTGTAAATGGTTATGTAAGAGATACCGTTACTACAAAAGATTTTGATATAGGACTGATAGCAAAAGGTACTTGTCCAAGAAAGTATATTCCTATTCAAAGTGGACAAATAGGAGTTCCTTTAGTTATTGATGATGTTGAGATTAATGATGGTGATTATGTTTATGTTGATCCTGATGGAATAGTAATAACGAAAGAAAAAATAGTTTAATTATGTACTTATTTGGTTTTGGTTCATTAATAAATATCAATAGTGCACAAAAATCTTTTCAAAGAATTTTAAAACAAGAAGATTTGATTCCTGTTCAAATAAAAGGATTTCAAAGGGTTTGGAATGCACTTGAGTCTATAAAATTTGAAGAAGAGTTAGTTAATGGAGTTTTTTTAAATATTGAAAAAAATCCCAAAAATACTCTTTATGGAGTAGTAATAAAAATTACTGCTGAAGAATTAGAAGTTTTAAAACTAAGAGAAAAAAACTATTCTTGTATAACTATTAGCTCTACTGATGTATTAAATAGAGATTTTGATAGTGATTTAATAGCTTTTATGACTACAAATAATGAAAAAATTGCAAAAAAAGATGATAAAAATTGTTTTATACCTTCAAAATATATTGATATAGTAAATGAAGGTTTAAATAACTATGATGAGTCATTTGTAAATGATTTTAAAAAGTGTTTAGAGAATCTGCCTTTTTCTTTAAAAGAAGGAAATTATACATTTAGTGATCCTATTCAAAATAATGCTGCACGAGAGGGAATAAATAAAAAATATGAAACAAAATAACTGCTCTATTTATGTGTCTAAACTTTGTAGTTCAAAAAGAAAAAGAGTAGAAGATTCTTCAATATCTAAAAAAAATAGTGATTTATATATTACTTATTGCAAGAATGACACCCTTGATAAAATAGAGTCTGATATAAATTCCTTAGTAGGTTCATCTGCATTATATTTTTTTAAGAAAAGATTTTCTTCTAGTTTAATCTCAATTATTTCTGTGTTTGTAATACTAGTAGCTTTTTTATCAGCTTCAATTTATGAAGATTTTTTAAAGAAAGTTCTTTTTGAAATGCCTTTTACTTGGGTTTTAAGTGATTATATATCATTAGCTTTTGTATTGGTATTTTTTTTAGGTTTATTAATTATGCCATCTATTTTGGATGGGGAGAGAAATGAATTTAGAAATATTTTATCTTCTTGGTTTAACAAAGATATTCGAAGATTAAAAAAACTTTCATTACTATTATCAAATTTTGATAGAAAAACAACTGTGCACATTTATAATTTTGATTTAGAAGATTCTACTCATTGGTTATGGCAGATTCTTGTAAATAGAATTTTAAATAGATTTTATAATGTAAATTTTTATGTTAGAAATGACAAGGTTCAAAATATTTCTAATAGGTTAAATGCCTTTGAAGTTATGAATATTGAAATAATTAAAACAGAAAATAATTCAAAAAAATGTGATATTGAAATTTTATTATCACAAAAAGAGCAAAAACTTTACTCTTTGATGCAGTTATGTTCAACTGTAATAATAAAACAAAGAGATAAAAAGAGTTTTATTTCATTGGAACTTTTTGAATATTGTGGAAAAAACTTTATAAAAGAGGAAATAGACTCAAAAAATCAATTGATTTTTGGTTTTCAAAACTTTATAAATAGAAGTTTTGATGATTTTAAATTAATAGCTCAAGAAAAATCACTTCAAGTTTATTTTACATCAAATGTAACATTCAAAGATTTAAATGAAGAAGAAAAAAGATTAGCTTACTATTTAAGAAATCATATAGAAGAGTTTGTTACACTTTTTGAAAATCCTATTTCTCTTTTAGTTTTATACTATTATGTAAAAGATATAGTTTTAGATAAAAGAAGAAATATAAAAATTTTAGAGAAATTTATATGTGCAATTGAGCAAAAACAACAGTATGAACTCATAGATTTATATTGGTTTGATATTGCAGGCTTGATGTTTGATTCAAAAGATTTAAATACCTTTGAAAGCTCAAATAATTCATATTATAGAAAACTTTCAATTGATGCTTTAAATAAGTTGGTTTTTTTATTTGAAAGAAGTGGACATTTTGAACAAGCGATTTTATTAACACAATATTTATATGAAATTAATCCAAATAAATATGCAGTAAATACCTGTTCTTTATATGAAAGAATGGGACAGTTTGAAAAGGCTTATGAAAGTTTACCAAAAAACTTAAATATTGGGAAAAATGAAAAACCAAGTGATATTGAAGTTCGATATTATCAGAGAAAATCAGCTTGGATAATAATTTCTCAAAGAAATGAAGAGTTGAAACAAGAGGGAATTGACTCCTTAAATACACTTTTTAATTTACTGTTTTCCCATAATGAAGACAATAATCCCTTATGGTTGTGGCATTATTATAATATTAAAGCAAATCTAGAAGAATGGAATAAAAATTTAGAAGAAGCAATTAAAAATTATAAAAAATGCTTATCAATACCAACTTTAGGTGCTTTTGAATATGGTGGAACATTTGTAAATATGGCAATTACATATAGATGTAAATATAT
>Ga0193962_1000521_pt1 | contig 17550 bp, 16 predicted proteins | sample FB_5_MG_FD_140335 | JGI IMG/M metagenome (GOLD analysis project Ga0193962, IMG submission 140335) | Microbial mat bacterial communities from the Broadkill River, Lewes, Delaware, United States - FB_5_MG | ecosystem: Environmental > Aquatic > Freshwater > River > Microbial mats | place: USA... | reverse complement strand
TTTTGATGATGAACCACTTCCTAAATATTCAGAACTACTTTTTAAAGAGTTGCTGATAAAAGGAAGTATTAGTAGAGGTGAAGTGGCAAATATTATAGGGAAAAGTACAAGAACAGCTACAACTTTAGTAAGCAAGTTACTCAAAGCTGATTTTTTATCTTCTAGAAGTCATAAAGAAGCTATATCCTTAAAATTTAACTCACATTTCGCATCATACATTATTCCTGAGTTGTTTCCTTTAAAATAGATATATCAAATAAAACAAGACATAAAGATGTCGATTTGGTATCTTATATTACTTGATATACAAAGCAAAGGAATCCTCATGAAAAATATACAAAGACAAAAAAGATGCTTAAAGATATCTATTTGAAACAGCTTGTATCTAGTGGCAAAGAGTAGTTATAAAGCTTGGGTAAAGTAGCAAATAATATCTAAGATGAAAAGAGATATAATCTTTAATAAAAGTTATAAATTTATGAAAAATGGTGGAAAGATGAGTAGAGAAATTGTAAATAAGTATATAGAACAAATATCAAAAGAATATCAAACAGGTTCAGCTACTGAGCATAGCTATAGAGGACATTTAAAAGATTTAGTTGAATCTTGTGATGAAAATATAATAGCAATTAATGAACCCAAAAGAATTAAGGCAGGCGCTCCTGATTATCTAATAGCTACAAAACAAGATCATATTGAAATAGGTCATATAGAAGCAAAAGATATAGGAAAAGATATAAATCATAAAAGCTATACTGAACAATTTACACGATATAGAAAAGGGCTTGAAAACTTAATCATTACAGACTATATGATATTTCAGTTTTATAAAAATGGAGAACTTTATAGTACAGTTGATATAGCTGAACTTAAAAACGGTAAAATAATACCAATAAATGAAAATATGGAAGAATTTCTAAATTTAATAAAAGATTTTACATCTTTTGTTGGACAAACAATAACATCGCCTTCAAAATTAGCCAAAATGATGGCTTCAAAAGCAAAGTTAATGGCGGATATGATGCATAAATCGTTAGCTAATGATATAGAAGAAGATGTTCATAGTGAACTCAGATCTCAATATACAGTCTTTAAAGAGATGCTAATACATGATATGACAGAAAAAGATTTTGCAGATATGTATGCACAAACTATTACCTATGGTATGTTTACAGCAAGATTTCATGATACTACACTTGATACATTTACTAGACAAGAAGCATCAGAACTTGTTCCTCACTCAAATCCATTTTTAAGAAAACTATTCCATCAAATAGCTGGGTATGATTTAGATACAAGAATATCGTGGATGGTTGATAGTTTAGTTAATATTTTTAAAGCTACAGATGTAAAAAAATTACTTGAGAACTTCGGAGTATCAACACAAAGAAATGACCCTATTATTCATTTTTATGAAGAATTTTTAGCAGAATTTGACCCAAAATTAAGAAAAAGTAGAGGTGTTTGGTATACACCAGAACCAGTTGTAAAATTTATAGTCAGAGCAGTCGATGAAGTACTTATAAATGAATTTAATTTACCAAAAGGTTTATCTGATACCTCAAAAACAAAAATTAAAGTCGATACAGACCAAAGAGATGCCCGTTCAAAAACAGGATATAAACAAATAGAAAAAGAAGTACATAAAGTGCAAGTTCTTGACCCTGCTACAGGTACAGGAACATTTTTAGCTGAAACTATAAAGTTTGTGCATGAGAAAAAACAATATTTTAAATGGAGTAACTATGTAGAAAAAGATTTACTTCCAAGGCTTCATGGGTTTGAGATAGTTATGGCATCGTATGCGATGGCTCACTTAAAGTTAGATTTACTTCTAAAATTAACAGGATATACTCCTCAATCAAAACAAAGATTAAAAGTATTTTTAACAAATTCATTAGAAGAACATCATGAAGAGACAGGAAATTTATTTGCTTCATTTTTAGCAACCGAATCCCAAGAAGCAGATAAAGTAAAAAAAGACACACCAGTTATGTGTGTAATGGGGAATCCACCTTATAGTGGGCACTCTTCAAATAAAAATGACTATATTGATAAATTAATTGAAGATTATAAAAAAGAGTGGGATGGAAGTAAACTAAAAGAGCGTAATCCAAAATGGCTAAATGATGATTATGTAAAATTTATAAGATATAGTGAGAGTTATATACAAAAAAATGAAGAGGGTATTTTAGGGTTTATCACAAATAATAGCTATATAAATAATCCAACTTTTAGAGGTATGAGATACCACTTACTGAAAACTTTTGATAAGATTTATATAGTAGATTTACATGGAGATAGTAAGAAAAAAGAAGTTTGTCCAGATGGTTCTAAAGATGAAAATGTATTTGATATTATGCAAGGTGTATCAATCATTATTGGAGTAAAGAAGAAAACAAAATCTAAAAAACTTGCAGATTTATATCTATGTAATATATTTGGGAAAAGAGATTTTAAATATGAAGTTTTAAATGAAAATAGTTTAAAAAGTTTAGCTTTTGAAAAAGTTAAATATAGAGAACCTAACTTCTATTTCGAGAATAAAAATGATAAGGTAGAAACTATATATTTAAATAGTATTGATTTAAATAGTTTATTTCCGGTAAATGGAGTTGGAATTACAACTGCACATGACAAATTTGTAATTGATGAGAATAAAAATATTTTAATAGATAGATATATTGAATTTAAAAACTCAAAACCAATTGCAAAAGAATTACATGATATATTTAATGTAAAAGAGAAAAAAGGTTGGAATATTCTTGATGGTTGGAATAATTTACAAAAAATAGAAAATATTGAAGAGTTAATTCATCCTATATCTTATAGGTTATTTGATGATAAATATATAATTTATGAAGATAAGTTAGTTTGGAGAACAACTAGACAGGTAGGAAAGCATTTCATTAATAAGAAAGATAATATAGGGTTAGTAGTACCGAGACAATGTCAAAGTGATTGGAGATATGTATTTATATCAAATAAAATTATTGAATTTAATTTAACAAGTACTGCAGGAAAATTTGGAAGTGGTGGTTTATTTCCTCTTTATTTATACCAAGATGAAAACTCACTAGACAATGAAAGAACACCAAACCTAAACCTAGAGATAGTAAAAGAGATAGAAGAGAAACTAAAGCTAACATTTACCAATGAAAAAGAAGATACAAAAGATACTTTTGCACCTATTGATATCTTGGATTATATTTATGCAGTTTTACACTCTCCAAACTATAGAGAAACATATAAAGAGTTTTTAAAGATAGATTTTCCACGAGTGCCTTATCCTGATATAAAAACATTTTGGGAACTTGTAGCAAAAGGTAGTGAGTTAAGAAGTTATCATCTTTTAGAAAATCCAAAAATATATGAAATAGTAATATCTTTAAATGATAGTGAAAATAATACAATTGAAAGAAAAATAGTAAAAAAAGATGCTGAGATAAATGGTGATGTAGTAAAACTATGGTTAAATGATAATCAGTTTATAGATAATATTCCTCTTATAGCATGGAACTTCTATATAGGAGGATACCAGCCAGCTCAAAAGTGGCTAAAAGACAGAACAGGAAGAGAGATGAGAGAAGAAGATTATGAACACTATAATAAAATCATCGTAGCATTGATGGAAACTGATAGGATTATGAAAGAGATTGATAAAATAATTAAATAACTTTAAAATAGATATATCAAATAAAACAGACATAAAGATGTCAATTTAACATCTTATAATGATTTATAAGTAGTTAGGTAAATATTAGCAATCGCTAAGGTTTTAGATAGATTTAAAGGGGAGTGTTAGATGAGTGAAGAAAATAAATATAATGATATATACGGTGGTTTTAATAGTTTTAAAGAAAATTTTTTAAAAGAAGAACAATCAATATTTAGTGAAAATAAAGTTTTTACAAAAGAAAATCTAAACAAGATCATCGATAGTTTTGTTAAAAAGCCAGATGAATCAGATAGCAGTTTTGATGAAAAAATTAAAAAACAACTGGGTGATACACCAGAAGTTCATGAGCTTTTTGCACATATTATTTGGCTTTGGTCTTTAGTGGCATCAGATATGAAGCAAGAAAGTAAAATTGAAGATATAAACAAATGGCTTAGCGATGATCGTAAAATTGATAAAGATTTTAAGCTCTCTTTTGATCATGGGATTATGTCAACAGGGCAATACCATAAAACAAACAAACCATTAGAACTTGTCTATATTATATATTTTTTTGAAAAAGTTATAGATAATAAACCTAAAAATGTTGATTATATTCAAATAATAAAAGATGGTGTAAAAGAAAATATTGAACCATTTGAGATGCGTTTTGAAAATGGTACAACGAGAAAAGTTGCGATGTATAATATTTTGTTACATCTTTTCAAGCCAGATTACTACTCTTCCATAGCAAGTTATAATCATAAAGAAAAAATTGTTGATTTTTTTTCAAAGCAACTTGATATTGATTTTGAAAACACTGATGATTTGGATGATAAATACTTCAAAACAAAAGAAAAATGCTTAAAAAAATATCAAGATAACTATCCTTATACATGGGATACAATTTATAATGGTTATGACTTTAATAGATTAGATTTCTACCATCCTGATATTGAAAAATTTTGGAAAAATGATATTATTTTAGAATCAAAAAATATGATACTTCATGGTGCTCCAGGAACTGGAAAAACTTATAGTGTTGAAAGTACTATAAAAAATAGATTAGAATTTTCAAAAGAAGAGAACCATGAAAGACAGTTTAAATTAGTTCAATTTCATCCATCATATAGTTATGAGGATTTTATAGATGGTATAAAACCAGATGGTATTAGTAAAAATGGCAATATGAAGTTTAAACTTGTAAATGGTGAGTTTAAAAAGATGTGCATTGAAGCTGCGAATGAATTAAAACAAAACCCTAATAATCCTAAAAAGTTTTATTTTATAGCCGATGAAGTAAATAGAGCTGAATTATCAAGAGTTTTTGGTGAGTTACTATTGTGTCTAGAAGAAGATAAAAGATTACAATATATAAATGGAAAATGGCTTGGAACAAAAGTAAAAACACAAAATGCAAATCTTTGGGCAAAAGAGCATGCAGTAATAGAAGAAAATGGAGAGTTTTATTTTGGTGTGCCTGAAAATCTCTATTTTATTGGAACAATGAATGATATAGATAGAAGTGTTGATAGTTTTGATATGGCACTTAGAAGAAGATTTTTTTGGAAACATTTCAGATGCGATTATGATGTTATTCAAGAACATTTTAGAATTGCAAAAGGGCAAGTTCCTGAAAATCTTAGCAAGTACATAAATATATGCAAAAAGTTAAATGAAAAGATCACTACTGAAAAAGATTTAAATTTAGGTGATTCTTATGAGCTTGGTCATTCCTATTTTATGAAAATAAATGCAATAAATAATACACAAATAAATAAACTTTGGGCAAATCATATTGCACCACTTTTAAAAGAGTATTTAAGAGCTGAGCTTAGTCAAAATGATATTGACAAAAAATTAATTGAATTAAAAAAAGAGTTTACAATTTAATGATTGTGAGGTTGATGCTTTTAGAGATATAAAAAACAAACCAGACATAAAGCAGTCATAAATTATTGGTATGATTGTATAAACAAACAAGAACAATATATCGCCAAAGGATAATAAAATGACAATAGGTAAAAAAATTCCAAAAGTACCAACAAAATACACAAAAGAAGAGTTGAAAGAGCAAAAAGAGATAGCTAGTCTAAAAAGATGCAACATATTTGTAAACACAAACTTTAGACGAAAAAATGAGCCAATATTTGCCCTTGCAATGTGTGAGGGAAGGAGAAACTTACCTGTAGATATAGAGAGCTTACTGTTTAAATCAGATGAAGAGAGTTTAAAGATAGTTGGTCAGTTTATAAAAAAGCACTATATAAAATCAAATGGAGACTTAGGAATCTGGGGCAAAATAGTAAACTATGCCTATCATCATAAAGATTCTAAAAGTTATGTATTTGATACAAATGGAGTACTTTTAGAAAATGTAGAGGTTCTACAGAGCAGGGCAAGTCTTAGTTTAAACTAGTTATAATCAGATAAATTTTATTGGATTAGTTATATGAAAGGAGAGTTTTAGATGAGTGAAGAAATAGAACAGATGAATAAAAAAATAGAACAATTGAAAAATCAATGGGAAAAGTATAATAACTCATGGAATAGTAAGGATCAATATGTTAGGTTTAAAGAAAAATATACAAAAGACACGTTAAAAAAGCTGACATTAGAAGAATATACAAATATAAAAAAATCTGATGAAACAGAATATTTTACCCATTGGCTTGAGCGAAAAACTGAAAACTGTGGAAAATTTAGAACGGCAAGTTCTTATGCGTATGGTATTTATAAGGTAAATGTTAATAATATAAAAAATGAAAAAGAAAGAAATGACGCAAAAGACAAATATAAGGCTCATGACGAAAATAATAAAAAATCTAAAAACTACTTAAATAAAGATGACTCAAGTACTTATTTTAACAATACAATAAGACCTATAATAATTGCATTATCAGAGTATGCAGATATTAATGATAAACATGAAACTGTGAAAACTGTAAAACCGCTTGATATAAACTATGCTAGAAAAATTGCTTATATGTACAATATAGATAAATTAATTCCCATATATAAGAAAGAAGTTATATTATCAATTGCAGAATTTTTTGATGTTAATCATGAAGTTGACCTTTCATCATATAAAGCAACTGAGCCTATTTTGACTAAAATAAAAAAAGAGTTTGAAATTAAAAACGAAATTGATATTGAATTAAGTCAAAAAATAGCTAGTTTTTTATGGAAAACTTTTGGAACATCGGTAAGTTTTGAAAACAAAAATATAATTTATTATGGAGCACCTGGTACTGGTAAAACTTATACTGTACAAAATGCTATAAAACAAAAAAACTTACTTGAAAATGCGAAATATTTATTTACACAGTTTCATCCATCTTTTGGATATGAAGATTTTATAGAGGGATTGAAACCATCGATAAAAAATGGTGCTACAGAATTGGTTTTAACTGATGGCATATTTAAAAAGTTTTGTAAAGATGCTATGAACGAATTAAAAGAAGCACGCAAAGAAAAAAGAGAACCTATTAACTATTATTTCCTTGCTGATGAAATAAATAGAGCTGAATTATCTTCTGTCTTTGGTGAACTATTACTTTGTATTGAAGAGAATAAGAGAGTAGATTTTGATGAAAATGGAAATGTTAAAGATGGTTCAATGCTCATAGGTACACAATACAGCTATTTATATAAAAATGAAAATGATGCAGTTATTGTTGATAAAGGAGAATATAAATTTGGTGTACCTTCAAATTTATATTTTATTGGGACAATGAATGATATAGACAGAAGTATTGATAGTTTTGATTTAGCACTTAGAAGAAGATTTATTTGGGAAAGAATGGATTGTAAGTATGATGTAATTTCTAATGATGAAAAATTTAAAGATATTAATGAAGAAGAATTAAAGAAATATATTACAATATGTGAAAACTTAAATGACTTTATTGCTAATATATTAGGACTTGGAAAATCCTATGAAGTTGGACACTCTTATTTTATGGATATAAAAATACCTACTAAAGGACAAAATGAAAATAAAATAACTTCAAACAATGTTGAAATGCTTTTTACTAAAAAACTTAGACCTTTGATTGAAGAATATTTAAGAGGAGAGTATTCTCAGACAGATATAGAAAGAGAATTAGATAAAGCTCAAAATATATTTAAGATATAAAAATGTCGTTAAATTTAAAAGATAATTTCAATAGTACAAACTATTTTCCTTATAAAACTATTGAAATAAAGGGAAAATATAAAAAAGAGATTAAAAATGATAAAGAGGTTATAGGTGAAAAGTTTGAAATAACTCTTAAAGACTATATAAAAAAAGAGTATCCAAACAACACTTTTTTCTCCTTTTTTAAAGATCAAGAAAAAATAGATAGTAAAAATGAAGATGATTTAATCATCTCCATCAAAAAAGATAGGGACAATTATCTTGCCCAAACAGGAAACTATGTGGGTAAGTTTGTATGGGATGGCTTAGAGATAGATATAAAATCAAGATTTTCAAATATCTTTTTAGAGCGTATGCTAAACTTTGCAAACGATATTTTTCTTGATGATGTGAGTATCGTAGGGAAAGAGTCAAAAAATCTTGATATCTCAAAATATATCATCTACTATATGTTTGTACAAAATCTTGAAAAAGCTTTTTTACTTGGGCTTCCAAAAGCTTATAGAAGTATCAACCACCATGAGATGAAACTAAAAGGTAAAATAGATATTAATAGGTTTATAAAACATGATATTCCATTTCAAGGGAAAGTATCTTCAGTTAGTCGTGAACAAAAAGAGATACAAGAGGTTATAGATGTACTTTATAAAGCTGTAAAAATAATAGAAAAAAACAATAAAGCTTTTTTAAAAAATATTTCACATATAAAAACACATCTTAAACAACATAAATCTAATAAATACGTATCAAATGAAACTATAAATAAAGCACTCAAATCAAAAGCTTTACAAAACCCTATTTTCGCTCCTTATAAAAAAGTAATAGAGTATGCAAGATTTATCATCAATGGTGATAATATCGAAGAGAAACACAATGGCAAAAATGAAACCTATGGATTTATCATAAATGTTGCAGAGCTTTTTGAGATATATATTACTAAGTTATTGCAAAGAGAGTTTAGTGACTGGATAGTTGATAGTCCAAAGATAGAGCTCTATGATACTCCAAGTATGTTTTATCAAAGAAAAATAATCCCTGATATTGTGATGAAAAAAGATAATGATGTGTTGGTTTTTGATACAAAATATAAACGAATGAATATGCAAGGACGAAATCAAAATGGCGCTGGCGATGTTGATAGAAATGACTTTTTTCAAATCAATACTTATATGAGTTATTATCAAAACCAAAACTACAATGTAAAAGTTGGGGGACTTTTATATCCTATGGAAAGTTTTAATAAAGAAAAATGCCATAGCGAAAACTGGTTTGGCAATAATGATACAAAGTTTATAGTTGATGGTATTGATTTATCTTCAATGGATGAAAATTCTACTATGCAATATATCACTAAATGTGAAGATGGATTTATAGAAAATATTCGAAATTTACTCTAGCCAGACATAAAGATGTCAAATACCTCCTCTATAATAATACATCAAAAATATAGGAAGTACCATGAAACAAACTTTAAAATATCTCACACAAATACAACCACCAAGAAACTACAAAAATATCGATTCTTTAAATTTAGTTGCCGAGTATATAAAAAAAAGATTTGAAGATATAGGTCTTGAAGTGGAGTATCAAGAGTATGAAGTAGCTGGAAATATCTATAAAAATGTTATAGCAACACTTAGCGCTCATCATTTAAAAAGAGTAGTAGTAGGTGGACACTATGATGTGTGTGGTGATATCCAAGGAGCCGATGACAATGCTAGTGCGGTTGCTGGTATCATAGAAACTGCGCGACAGTTAAAAGCTTTTGAAAACAAACTCGATTTTCGTGTCGATTTTGTAGCTTTTACACTTGAAGAGCCACCATATTTTGCAACCAATAAGATGGGAAGTTATATCCATGCGAAGTATCTCAAAGAGAATAATATCGATCTTATAGGTATGATAAACTATGAGATGATAGGCTACTTTACAGATGAACCAAACTCACAAGAGTATCCAAATGAGATGATGAAAAACTTTTATCCTAGTGTAGGGAACTTTGTACTCAATACCTGCGATGAAAACTCAAAATCTTTTTTAGAACAATTAAACTTTCAAAATATTCCAAAAGAGATAGAGTCCTATGATATCGTACTACCAAGTGAACTTTCAATGTTAACAGCCTCAGATCATCTCAACTACTGGAGTGAGGGTTTTAGTGCTGTGATGATAACAGATACAGCTCATTTTAGAAACCCTAACTATCATACTAAAAATGACACAATAGAAACTATAAATTTCAAAAAGATGCAGCAAGTTGTAGATATGGTTGTATGTGCAATCAAACAGTTAAAAGTTTAAAGTAGATGCAAAAGGAGATCTGATAGGTATGTCATATTTAGACTACAAATTTAAAAAACAAGAAAATATTGATAAGAGAGATGATGTTTTTAACAACACTTTTGAACTGATGAAAAAATATTATAAAGAGCAAAAATTATCAGTGCTAAGTACAATTAGAAAACAGTACAAAATCACCCCTGCAAGACTAAAGCAAGGTAACTCACAAGAGACACAAAATATAAGAGAGTTTACTTTGTATATGATGGTGTTTTACTCAAGAGACTCTTTAGAAAAGATTGCAAATGAGTTTGATAATATCACTTTAAAAGATTTATCACTTATCCAAACAAATCAATCGTTACACCAAAAATATGACCAACAAGTAAGAAAATTTTTAGAATATTATAAAGAGGGATGGATCTCAAATCAAATTCAAACTACTGCCTTTTCTGAAGAATTTTCTATGCTATTGGAAGAATCTTGACTAATAGTGTAACAAATCTATTTGATATTATAAAAGACTTAGCCAGTAGGTGTAAAGAGTGACAAGAGTAAAAAAAATATTAAACAGACATAAAGATGTCATATACTATTTATATAATTTTAACAAAGGAATTATAAATGAGAGATATTATAAACAAATCTATTTCAAAATGTATGCAAGATAACCTACATATGAAAAACTATGTTAAATTTATTAGAACTAACAAAAAGTTTAAACCAATAAAATATAATAGATATTATAAAGATGGTATATCTTTACAATTTCAAAATGACAATAAATGCACTTTAGTCATACCAAAGAGATGTGGTATGTATCATATTCAAATACATCTTGATAAATATTTTCAACTAGTGAAGTTTATGAAAATTAGAATTAAAAAAAGATATGAATTTATCAATCAGACTAATAGATTTACGAGGAAAGAAAATGAAAGATAAAATTAGCTTTATATTTGATACTGAAACAAACGGATTGAACAATTGTAGTGTTCTATCAATAAGTTTTATAATATCTCAATATGATAAAGTTTTGGCAAAAGAAACAAGATACTATTTCGCAAAAGAGAGTTATAATAAAAAAGCTATTAAGGTTAATGGACTAACGAAAGAGGTTATTAAGAGTAAAAGGAAGGGATGTAGTTATCCTTTATATTTTGAAGATGATTATAATTGGTTGGTTGATATTATGAAAAAATATAGAGTTAATAATATAGTAGCCCATAATACAAATTTTGATATTAAATTTTTACCAAGGCAAATAAAAGAAAAAATAGAAGATAATACTTATTCTATATATTGCACTATGAAAAACAATAGTAAATTTGTAGGTATAAAAAAAGGAAATAGATATAAGTATCCATCTCTAAGTGAAGCTTGTAAGGCTTATGGTATAAACTTTGATGATAATGAGGCTCATAGTAGTGAATATGATACTTTAAAAGCTTATGAGCTTTTTGTAGCTACGATGAAATAAAAACAAAAAAGGAGATTTTTCTATATGATTCAATATAAAAATTTTTTTAATAAATTTGAAGAATTTAAAAAAATACAAAATAGTCAAAAAGCTAGAGGGTTAAATGACTTTAACTTATTGACAACTGTTTTAAAATATCATGATGAAGTAAGATTACATTCTAGAACTCTTGGAGCATTATTAAATCCAAATGGTTTACATTATCAAGGTACTTTATTTTTAAAGTTATTTTTAAAACAAATAGGACTTCTAGATTTTTTTGACAATTTAGAGCTTGTAACAGTTGGTGTTGAATATAAAGATATTGATTTATATCTTACTGATGGTGAAAAGCATTTAATTATTGAAAATAAAATATGGGCAGATGATCAACCTTGTCAAATTATAAAATATATTAATATAATCATTCAAGAAAATAAAGAAGAATTTAATAATCCAATAGCCAATGCTATTTTAAATAAAGAAAAGATAAAAGTTTTATATCTTACACCAAGAATAAAAAGTGTGCCTACTTGTCATAAGGTGGAGAATAATTACATATCATATAATTGTGGAGAAAAGAAATTAAATAAATGTTCTCAAAAAATGCAACAAAAAGGAACAATTGATTTTGAATTAAAAAATTATCAAGTATGGTACAAAAAAATAACATATAAAGAGGATATCTTTAAATGGTTAAATCTGTCAAAGTATGAAGTTAGAAATATTACTAATTTATATGAATCAATTTCTCAATATAATACAGTAGTAGAAAAAGTAAATAAAAAATATAAAGGAAATGTTATGACATTAGAACAGTATGTACTTGATATAAAAGATGAAGAAGAAGAGAAAAAAATATACGAAGTGATGAAAGAAGCAAGTACTGCAGTATCTAAATATACAATAGAAAAACTATGGAAAGCACTTGAGGAGGTTTTTCCTGAAGATGAAAGGGAAGAAGTTATAACAGATACAATTGAGTTTAAAAAATTCGATAAGATCAAACTAGCAAACTGGTTTAATAAATATGGAAATAAAGAAAACTATAGAGACATTGGATTTAAATGTAAACTAGATGATAAATATTATATCTTTGGACTAGGTGTTCAACACGGTGCATTTGGTTTAGAGGAAAATTTCAACTGGAAAAAGAATATTATTGAAAATTTTAGAAATAAAAATATCTTTGAGTTGATTAATAAGATAAAAGAAGAAATAAAAAAATCTAGAAATATATAAGAAATTTAAAATTGGTCTTGACACAAAGGGGACCTAATATAGTCCACTTATGTACTGTTTAACATAGAGTTAAAGAAGGAATTAATAAAAAATAAGGAAAACAGATGAACAATATAGATATAGATAGTGCAGATAGAAAAACAATAAATGCTCACAAAGGCTACACGGTAGGTTTTAATAGTGAAATGATACCTATTAGTATTTTAGATACAGAACTAGTAGATAGGTTTAAAAATCATCTAATCAAAGCAAAAGGGATTTTAATATACTTCACATTAAATGAGGAACAAAGTTTGCATAGTATTGGTGATGTGATGGAGCAGATAAACGATATAATTAGTAGTGATACTGACATTATATTTGGTACAGAGACTGAGGGGGATATTGAGCTTGATAAGTGTAGGTTTAACATCTTATTGACTGGTTTAGAAAAGATAAGTTAGAATATTAATGAAAATCTTACACACAACAGACCTACACTTTAACAAACACTGGTTTAAATGGATAGCAGATCAGCAAGATAGTTTTGATATCTTTTGTATCACAGGTGATTTTTTAGAGAGTCGTAAAAATGAAACACTTTTAGAACAGATAGATTGGGTGAGTTCTTGGATGAGAGAGTTTAAAAAGCCTTTGTTTGTCTGTAGTGGAAATCATGATTTAGAAGAGTTGGAAAATGAAGATTGGCTTGAAAAGATACCAAATATTTATAGTGACAACAGTATCAAAACTATTGATGGTGTGAAGTTTGGTTGTATCTCTTATCTTGTACCAGATTTTTACAAGTTCGATGAGTGTGATATCATTTTATATCATCTACCACCAGCTAAAACAAAAACTTCTATACATAGTAAAACCAATGAAGATTGGGGAGATAGAGAGCTTTATAGGCTACTTAAAAACAATATGATAAAACCAAAAATTCTATTTTGTGGACATATGCACTATCCAGTACAAACTATTGATATAGTAAACCAAACTACTATTTATAATACTGGAGTAGATAAATCTAAAGATATACCAAATCATCATACGGCTGAAACAAAGGAGAATCATTTTGAGAAATCAAATACATCAGTGTTCTAAGTGTTCAGAGTTTTTAAAGTATACAGAAGAGAGTTTTTATTATTTTGGTTTATTAAGAGACAAATTATATACTGATGATACTTACTATAGTGAAAAAAAACCATTTCTTAGGTGTTCATACTGTTATACCATACTAGATAGCGATAAAACATTAAAAGATAGAAAACCATTTCTTACAATTGTTAGAAAAGGTGAAAATATTCAATATAAAAATGAATTACAAAAAAGTATAGGTGTAAAAGCTATAGAACTTAATTTAGTTGAGAATTATGGAATTTTAGGTAAATATAACCTATCAAGTGAACAAGAAAAAAGTGTGAGAATACAAATCTTACTACTAGAAAATAATAAAAGAAGAGATTTATATGATGGCAATTTTGAAGTACCTTACAATGAAATGGAAATTGCTAATCTTCTAAAATTAGAAAAATTATTAACACTAGAAGATGGTAAATTCTTAGTTGTAGAGATCAAAAGATATTTAGGACAGTTTGCTAAAGCAAAAGAGCAACTTGATTTATTGTGTGATGTATTGAATTATAACAACCGCACAAGATTTTTCAAGGATAAAATTGAAAAAGAGAATGAGTTGATAGAGTTTGAAGATAGGTATGTTTCAAAATTCGAAATAAATGATGATACAAAAAAATCATTATACAGAGGTATAAAATATTAAATATGTTATACAGACATAAAGCTGTCATACAATTATAATATATTACTTCAAATAAAAAATTGGAGTATATTATGGATAAGATTAAAATAGAAGAAATCGCACAAGAACTTGGTTCGACAAGTAAAAAAGTATATGAAAAAGCTGTATTGATGTCAATAAATGTAAAATCTATCAAAAGTAGTGTAACTGTGAATGATGCACAAAGAATATTTGATAGCATTTTATATAATAAAAACCAAACTGTATCTAACATAGAAACTTGTAATAACGATGATAAAGAAAGTGAATATAATTCATTTTATAAAAAAAGCAATCTTTATATATCATTTACAAATCAAAATATTGATTTAAAATTTAATAAGCATATCAAAGATACATTTGAAAGTGAAGATATTGATAACTTCTTAATATTTAGTTATTCTCATAATGATGATAAACTAAAATTAAATTTTAAAGAGTTTTATGATGATTTTGATATGGGAACTATTGATGACAAAAATCCATTAGAAAATTTAGAATATTATATAAAAAGATATAATCCACAGGCTATATTAATTGATGGCATTGATTTTGGATATTTGGATAATCATTTTGGAAGTATTTTTCAAGTAATCGAAAAGATATCCAAATATAAGATAAAATACAATTTTTCTATAGTGAGTATTAGTACAATAGAACAAAACAGATTGATAGCTAGAATTAATAAATTTTTTAAAACCATTTGAAATTATAACCAGACATAAAAATGTCCAACTACTCTTGTATAATTATTAAAATTAGGAGAGAGTTATATAATTATATTGAGTTTAAAATAGAATATATGATGATATAAACTCACAAAAAAGCAGTTAATAAAGGAACTAAAAATGACAGAGGAGATTAAAACAATACTTAAAAATGCAGATGCCATACTTATATCTGCTGGTGCTGGTATGGGTGTAGATAGTGGACTGCCTGATTTTAGAGGAGAGGAGGGTTTTTGGAAAGCTTATCCATCTATTAAAGAGTTGGGATTAAGTTTTCGGGATATAGCAAATCCTTTATGGTTTGATGAAAAGCCTGAGTTTGCTTGGGCTTTTTATGGTCATAGGCTTCATCTATATAGAGAGACTATTCCCCATGATGGATTTAAAATGTTACTTGATCTTGTAAAAGAAAAAAATGATAACTATTTTATCTTTACATCAAATGTAGATGGACAGTTTCAAAAAGCTGGGTTTGATGATGAGAAGATATATGAAGTTCATGGAAGTATTCATCATCTTCAATGCTCCAAAAGATGCAACGATGCTCTTTGGGAAAATGATGAGATAATTGATGTAGATATAAAAGATTTCACAACTTCAAATATACCACTTTGTCCAAACTGTGGTGGAGTTGCACGACCAAATATTTTGATGTTTGGAGATTGGAACTGGAATGGGAAACGAGCTAGTAAACAAGAGGCTAAATACAACACATGGAGAAAAAGAAACTACAACAAAAATATAGTAATCATAGAGATAGGTGCAGGTAGTGCTGTACCTACTGTGCGAGTTGAGGGCAATTTACTCTCAAAAAGATTACAACATACAAAACTTATTCGTATCAATCCACGAGAGCCTGAAATAGAAAATAAAAATGGTTTTAGCGTATCACTTGGTGGATTAGAGGGTATCACCAAAATCTTGAATTAAAAAGATAGTTTTAGATACAATAGTATAATACAATTTATAACTGGATAATAAAATGGCATACAAACACGACTACGATAAAACACTCACAAGATTGAGAGTTATTTTACAACGACTCAACGATGGAGAAGCTTTGGGAGTAAAAGAGCTAGCAGATGAGTTTGGAGTAAGTACAAGAACTATCCAGCGAGACTTTAATGAAAAGCTAGTATCTTCCTATCCAATATTTCAAGAAAATAAAAAATGGAAAATGCAAGATGGTTTTAGAATCGAAAAGATAAGAGATATCGATGATAAAATCATACTTGATATTATAGAAAAAATTACTGATGGTATCGGTGGAAATTTTGCTATAAAAGGTAAAAAACTTCTCAGTAAAATCAAAAATGAAGAACAAAGTCCAATCTATACAAAGCTAAATATTGAAGATATTAGTGATAAAATTTATGAAATCAACCTTCTTGAAACAGCTATCAAAGAGAAAAAAGAGATAAAATGTCAGTATAAATATAAAGATGAGAGATATGAAACAACTATTTGTCCACTCAAAATAGTAAACTATGAAGGGTTTTGGTATGTGGTAGCTTTAAGAGATGGTGAAGTGCGTAAGTATTATCTAAAAGAGTTATCAAGTATAAAATTAACCAATACCATATTTGAAGTTGATAATACAATCGATGAACTACTTAAAAACTCTATCTCTATTTGGTTTAACCAATATCAAGAGCCATACGAAGTAAAACTTTTTGCAAATAAATCAGCCGCTACATATTTTAAAAGAAGACCACTTCCTACTCAAAGTATAGAATCACTAAACGAAGATGGTACTATGGAGTTTATAATCAAAATTACCCATGAGATGGAGATACTTCCTATTGTCAAATACTGGATTCCACACCTTCATATTATTGAACCACTTTGGTTGATAGATATTATGAAAAATGATATACAAGAATATATACAAAAGATTTGATTTATGAAGTTATAACACAATAGTAAAAGTATTCGTATTATTCTGATAGTTATATTGAAGTTTGAAGTTATGTGCATCTAAAATACTTTTGATGATATAGAGTCCTCGTCCAAAACTCTCTTTATCGTTTGAGGTATTACTGAAAAATGGTTCATAATATTTTTCTAAATTATATTGTAAAGGTTTTCCTGTGTTTTGGAAAACTGTTTGTAGTTTAGCTTTATTTGTTGGTTATTTTCTAACTCAACTAAAAATCTTCCTTTGGTGATGGGTGTTTTGAGTTCATGCATGATATTTCTTATAAAAACATCTTTTGCATTTTCTTTTAAAAAATCTAGACACATATTTGTATCTCCAACAGA
>Ga0193962_1000520_pt1 | contig 17551 bp, 10 predicted proteins | sample FB_5_MG_FD_140335 | JGI IMG/M metagenome (GOLD analysis project Ga0193962, IMG submission 140335) | Microbial mat bacterial communities from the Broadkill River, Lewes, Delaware, United States - FB_5_MG | ecosystem: Environmental > Aquatic > Freshwater > River > Microbial mats | place: USA... | reverse complement strand
TATAGCGGTTCGATTAGTATCAATGCAGAATTTTCTAATTCAGCATTACTCAAATACAAACAACAGATCGAAAAAAAATACAAAGGGCAACTTCGCTGGGGGCAAGCAAAGGTCGCCGTCTTAATCTCAGATATGCGAGGAATCGTTTCCGAACCGGATGCAACATGGGAAAACAGTGCGCTTAAATTTATCGCTGGTAGCGGTATTAAAGCCAATATCCAAGGTATCAGCGCTGAAATACCCAACTTCATTACGGAGAAGCTAAAAAGTACCACGCTGTCACTCAGCATGCCGATTAAAGGGATGGAAAAATTACTCCTGACACCGACAGGCGATAATAGCCATATCAGTATGAGTTCAGACTGGCCGCACCCTAGCTTTACCGGACGCCACTTACCAACGGACTATAAAATATCCGAGGAGGGTTTTACGTCAAACTGGAATACTTCCCCCTTTGCTGGGGATCTCAAAGCCGTTTTAAATGAATGCCAAACAAACAGCTACTGCAACCTTAATAGCTATGCCGTCGGCGCGGAGTTTATTGACCCCGTAGATATGTATTCTCAAGCGGAACGTGCAATAAAGTACGGCCTTCTTTTTATAGCCGTTACCTTTATGCTGTTCTTTCTCTTTGAGGTGTTAAAAAAGCTACAGATACACCCAATTCAATATGGCATGGTAGGCATGGCGCTGGCGTTGTTTTACCTGCTCTTACTATCACTTAGCGAGCATATCCCTTTTATCTGGGCCTATACGATTGCCACAGGCGCTTGTAGTAGCTTGCTCGGTTTCTATCTAAGTTCCGTACTGAAAAGCACGCAACGGGGAGGTTGGTTCGCCGCGGGTATTACCGCTCTGTACGGTTTGCTATATATGATTATCTCATCAGAGAACTTTGCACTATTGATGGGCTCTATTCTCATTTTCTCGACACTTGCTATCGGCATGCTTACCACCCGTAAAGTGGATTGGTACCAACTAAACTCTGGTATCGATAAAAAACAGAATGGTGAACAACACAGCAGCAATATGACTGAAAACGCTAAAGAGGATGCGTTAGCACAACAACAGAAGTAACTTCAGTAGCAACAGGGTTTTGAGTAAGAACAAACGGATAATGCAGAAACAAGAAATCGTTTCTGCATTATCTACTTTAAGAGAGAGGCTCTGCACCCGATTGGCAATTGCGTCCTGAGTCTTTAGCGATATACAGGTGATCATCCGCTCGTTTTATAACGGTATCAATATTAAGATCGTTTTTCTTCGCTATAGCCAATCCTATACTGAGCGTAATTGATATCTTGTGTTTCTTAATTTTGAAAGGCTTATCCGAGATCAACTTTAAAATTCGATCAGCAATTCCTTTAAGATCATCAATGCGAACATCTGGCAATAGCACCATAAATTCTTCGCCACCATAACGCCCAAGCTGGGAGTAAACCCGTAACTCTCCTTGTAAACGATGTACAACCCGCTTTAATAGTTCATCGCCGATCTGATGGCCGTAGTTATCATTCACTTTCTTAAAGTAATCCAGATCCAACATCATCAGACCAAAACTGTGTTCCGAATCGTCCATTCTAGAAAATCGCTCCCACTCTGCCTCCATCAACCGGGTGATTTCCGCCCGATTATAGATATTGGTCACAGGATCTATTGTTGCCAACTGCGCTAACTGCTGTTGCTGCGTAATCATTTGCTTAGCAGAGCGCCTCATAAAACAAAAAGCGATCGTAAATACAGCAGCCAAGATAATGCCTAGACCTAACGTAAACGATAGAACACCTTCATTTACCTCTTCTCTAAAGCGCGTCATATCTTGATAGATTTCAAAAACACCGATCACCTTATTATCGTTATCAAATAAGGGCACATAACTTTCAACAACATCGACATCAAATCGTGTTTCATTGGTCAGATCATCTATCTGTTCTTTGGTTTGAATACTAGAACTATTACCACCCGACAGCGCAATATTTAGGTGGACATTATCTTTCAGCGTTCGCCCAATCACACGGGCATCAGTGCTATAAACGATTAAACCCGATAGAGAGAAAAGTTTTATTTTGACAATGCTATATGGACGTAGAAAGGCCCGCAGATCCTTATCCAGTGACTCTAAATTTTTTTCTTTTTGTACAGGAAGTGCTAAAGCACGTTGTAGAGCTTTCCGACGAGCATCGGCAACGGAAGCCGCCAAATTACTTGCATTAGATTCCGCTAGCCTAATCACATAGCGCTCATACAATTTAAACGAAGCGTAACTACTGATAATCAGCAAGAACGCTGAAGCTAATAGTGCAATACCACAGAAGCGCTTTAAAAAAACGTTATGGGAAGTAGAGAGCGTTCTTGGGCTCATAGAAAAAACCACCTTAAATATAACCCAGCCGGGCAACAGCTTATCTTCCATGACACAATTATGGAGCGATCGTTTATATTGCCCGAGTATCTCTCAAAGACCTATGCGCCAATAGATGTATAGCATCAGTGTTTTTTAAGAAATTGTGTAAACTCTTCTGCGGGCACTGGTTTACTTTTTAGAAACCCTTGATAATGATTGCACTTTTTACTCGACAAGAAAGCCAGCTGCTCTAGAGTTTCTACGCCCTCAGCCAATACAGCCAATCCTAAACTATGCCCCATGCCCACAATTGTCGAGGCAATAATCATATCGTCTTTATCTTTCGGTATATCGTCGACAAATGACTTGTCTATCTTTAATACATCAATCGGGAATTTTTTCAGGTAAGCCAAAGAAGAGTAGCCTGTCCCAAAATCATCAATGGCAATACGCACCCCAAGGCGACGCAAACCATTTAACAGATCGATCGACTCCTGCTCTCGCTCCATCAACGCACTTTCTGTGATCTCTAGCTCAAGATATTCTGGCGCAAGACCACTGCGCTGGAGGACCGCTTCGATATCTTGTTTAATATCAGAATGTCTTAACTGAACAGCCGAAAGGTTCACTGCCATGGAAATTGGCTCAAACCCCTGTTTAATCCATTGTTGAGCCTGTGTACAACTTTGCTGTAATACAAAAGCACCGATTCCTTTAATAAGCCCCGTCTGTTCTGCCATAGGAATAAACTCAACGGGTGGGATCAAGCCACGCTCTGGATCTTGCCACCTAACGAGTGCTTCAGCCCCCACTACATCACCCGATTCAATATCAATCTGAGGTTGGTAATAAACAACGAGTTCATTTTCTGCTATTGCTTTAACGAGCCTTGCTTCGAGTTCCAGCCGATTTCGAGCATCCCGCGTTAGGGCTTCAGTGAAATACTGGAACCGCCCTCGGCCCTCGGATTTAGCACGATAAAGAGCGGCATCTGCATGCTGCAATAGCGCTTCTGCATCTTCTGTTTGACTTGGATAGATACTAATCCCAATGGAAGCGCCAATAGCGACAGAGCAGCCATTGCTTAAATTCCATGTTTTCGTGAGCGCTGAAATAATCTCATTCGCTACTTTGCCGGCATCTTCTGTTTGATGGATGCCATCCAGTAAAATAGCAAACTCATCCCCCCCCATTCGACAAACACTATCCGCTTCTCGTAACTGGCTCTGCAAGGTTTGCGCTACTTGTTGCAGTAGTTCATCGCCAGCAGCATGACCAAAACTATCATTCACATCTTTAAAACGATCAAGATCTAACAACAATAGCGCTAATTGCTCTTTCTGCCGTTTAGCAATACTCAAAGAGTTTTCCAAACGAGCCTGCAGCATCAACCGATTTGGCAAACCGGTTAACATGTCATGATGTGCTAGATAAGCAAGTTTTTGCTCTGACTCTTTCAGTTGTGAAATATCGGCAAAAACACCCACGTAATGGCTAACACAATCAGCGTCATCCAAAACACTGCTAATACTTAATAATTCCGGATAGGTGCTACCATCTTTGCGGCGATTCCAGATCTCGCCCTGCCAGCTTCCCGTCTTGAGTATCGATGCCCACATCTCTTGATAAAACAACGTATCATGACGACCGGAATTGAGCATATTAGCGGGCTGCCCTAGCACCTCATCTTCACTGTATCCGGTTAACGCACAAAAAGCAGCGTTAACCATTTGAATCGCACCTTGAGGGTCAGTAATCATCACGCCCTCATTGGTACTACCGAAAACGGCGGCGGCTTGGCGAAGACGATCATTATCTAGTTTTTGTTGCGTCACATCGCGAAGAAAAACAAAGAAACGACCACCCCGGCCCGGCCAATAAGTCGCATTAATCTCTACGTCATAAAGCGAACCATCTTTACGGCGATGCTTAGTAAGGAATAACTCACCTCCCTTCCTGACAATTCGACCGATTCGCTCCTGAGTTATCTCTTCAGATTCAACAGCATCCAAATCACCGATATGCATGTCTAGCAACTCCTCTCGGCTGTAACCGGACATGTTTACATAAGACTCATTTACATCGATCATTTTTCCAAATGTATCAACAATCCAGAAGCCATCCAGTGCAGTAGTAATAACCCCAAAATAGGTCTCTGCGCTCTCCTTTAAAGCCGAAACAGCCTGTTTGCGTTCGGTAATATCCTCCATAACAACGAGAAAGCCTTTCTCCATCATCATGCCAGAAAAACGAACCGTCTTTACCTTTCCCAACTTACAGCTGACAACATGCTCATAAGGCTCAATCAATCCGCCTTCGTCTGCCGCCTGTTTAACCGTTTTATCCCAATGCTCTATCGCATATGCTCTCTGCTCTGGTTTCACGTAAGCCAAATCAAACCATGTAGCTAAATTTGGCAGATCATCGGCGGTATAGCCAAACACAGCAGTAAACCGATTATTTAAACTAATAAGATCTCCATTGTGATCGACATAAGCCATCGCAACAGGGGATTCCATAAATAAGCGCCGAAAACGCTCTTCACTTTCACGCATTGATGCGGCCGCATGTTCACTTTCAGTCACATCGGTTAGGATACAATGCGTACGTAAATCCCCGCTGACAGGTTCAAGACCTATCTGCCCGGTCACACGAACAATAGCGCTCCCTTCCCCCTCCCTTGGTAGTTCAAACAAAGGACCGTTGACAAAACCTGATTGCAAAAAGCGCGGGAACTCTTCATTCAGCCGGGAGTGAGAAAGAGGGGTTAAAAAGCTGCTAAAAGGCTTACCTATGACTTTTTCTGGCGTACAGCGCAACATATCAAGCCACGCCTTATTAACCACCCGAATATTACCGTCCATATCGAGAGATTGATAAGCAAGCGGGGCATTCTCAAACAATGACTGAAAACGCTGTTCACTCTCTTTTAATAATCGAGTTGCCTCAACTCTCTCGGTTAAATCCCTTGCTACGGCAACCACATATTCCTTCGCGCCAAATGAGACTAACCGCGCTTTTACTTCGGTCGGGTATTCTGAACCATCCTTACGTCTATGCGCAGTTTCAATTAACAATTCCCCTTGCTCTCGAAGCTTAGGGACATGCTGATTGATCCACTGATCCAAGCTGGGTATTGAAAGTGAGAAATCGCTAACCCTGAGTTCTAAAAGTTCAGATAACGGCATTCGCAAGTTAATTGATGCTTGAACATTAGCATCGAGAATACGACCATCATCAGCATCAATCACAAAAACAGCATCGCTAATCTGCTCAACCAAACTTTGATAAAATGCCTTCTGTTCAACATCGCGCAGACGCGCTTCTGTGTGCCTTAAATCTTTGCTTTTACGTTCCAACGTCTCTTGCAGGTATTCGATATAGGAGCCTTGCAGTGATTTTGCAATATCGTGGCGAGTTAGAATTCCGGCTAATCCCCCTTCACCATCAACAACAACCAATCGGCGTATTCTGCTTTTTTCCATCAAGCGACTAGCCATTTGCAAAGGTACAGCGCCCTTCACTGTCTGCAAGGGACTGGTCATATCATCAGCGACACTTCGCTCACTAATCGTTATATCTTCACTCGCCAGACGAACCATATCCCTTTCGGTCAAGATCCCTATTGGCTTGTTCTCCCTCGTAAGAACAACACAACTGATATGCTCTGTACTCATCAACAGCAAGGCGTCTTGAAGTGAGGCTGAATAATCTAACGAATGAACTTGGGCAGTCATTGAGCTTTCGACGGTTTTAAGCTCAACGAGGTACTCCATTCCCATATGATGTAGGAAGTCACCTTCGCTCACTAAACCGATAAGCTTACCCGTATCATCTACAACAACGAGATGTCGTACCCGATTCTCGCTCATTAATTGATAAGCGTTGCCGTACCCCATATTGGCGGACACAGTCAAAACCGGTTTGCTCATCACTTCTGCTAACCGTAAACCGGATACTTTTTCCTTCGCCGCCATCAATTGAATAGCATCCTGCTCGGTAAAGATACCAACAGGCCGGTCTGCTTCATCGACAGCCACAACACTGCTAATCGAACGGCTCTGCATCAACATTAAAACTTCTTGCAAAGCGGTACTCGGCAAGAAGGTAACAACATCTGGCGTTAAGATAGTTTTAAGTGGTGCTGAATCAATTTCGATGACATTCAGATTCATATAAATGCTACTTATTAAGATCAAGGTTTTAAGCGTAGCCGATTATAACGATGAGTAGTTTAGAAAACATTGATATAGCCCATTTTAATTGAGCAAACACCAATAATGTATTTCAAATCCACATTTGTTATTATTGACCCATAGCAACAGAATATAGACTCACACTGGTACTAATAGTGGCTATTGGTATAGAATCTCGCCCATAAATTAGCAACCGCTAAATTAACAAGCAAAGTAAAACCAACTCAATGGCAAAAAACGTTGTGGGTTATCCCTATTGAGAATCAACATTTTTTATCCAATATAGGTATAATCACGACCTCTCTCGAACCCTAACTAAATTTTAAGTGGGCAACACTCGATGAAGAAACAGATTCTTTTAGCTGCAAGCTTGATGTTAAGCATTGGCACAACTGAACTGATGGCAGCCGATCTAGGCAAAGGCACACTCGCTTTTGACAAAAAAGATTACACCACCGCGTTTGAAGAGCTGAAATCTTTTGCAAAAGAAGGTAATCCTGATGCCATGAACATGGTAGGCCAGATGTATGAGAACGGCTGGGGAGTGGATAAAGACGTTGAAAAAGCACGTCGATTCTATAACCGCGGTGCATCTTTGGGCCATATGGACAGCGTAAATAGTCTACGATCGCTCAAAAACGAAGAGTATAAAATTGAATTAACAACGGTTCAGCCTTCTGCTGAAGCGGGAGATGCTAAAGCTCAAAATCGTTTAGGCGAAATGGCCGAATTTGGCTACGGTATGCCACGCAACCCAGATAAAGCGATCGAATGGTACCTTAAAGCGGCAGATCAGGGATCTGTAGCTGCTCAACATAATATTGGTCGTAGTTATAACTTTGGCACTGGTGTAGAGCAAAATTTCGCAGAAGCAGAACGCTGGTATCGTAAAGCCGCTGAGCAAGGCCACACTGAAGCAATGTTCTTCTTGGGTACTCTGTATTCTAACGACCATGGTTCTGAAGCAGGCCAAGACTCCAACATCCTAGCCTACGCTTGGATGCATAATGCCGCTGAATTAGGCAACCGTACAGCCGTTGAGATTGAAAAGCGTCTTGTTATGAAGCTTAACGATAGCGAACTCGCGGAAGCGAAAGAGCTTGCTGTGAAATACCGCCAACAATACATTGGCAAATAGTATCTGAGTAACTACAGCAAAGCAGAACCGTTACAACTCGAATTAAAGGCGATCCAAGTGATCGCCTTTTTTCTTTAATTAGCTTCGCTGATTCAGCCTGACGTTTTTGAACGATTCTATTCATTCAGCCCTGAGTTATTTTCATTCAAGCATTTTAGGGATTGGTGATATAATGACCAACCTTACGATTTCAGATCCTGATATGGGCTTGATAACGTAATAAATTAAGCACTTATTTACGGGTGAGCAAACGCAGAGTTGCCACCTCAAGCATCACAGTTCTATACGACGAAGAAAGCCTATGAATAGCGTGCAAACGCCCCCATCAGATGTCACCAGCATCAACCCTGTTAAGAATCGAAATACGCTGATTACCGCCATTGCTGCCGGAATATTTGCTTACAGCCTTTATTGGTTGAACAGTAACGAGTCATCTATGCAAATGTGGCTGATGCTCATTGGTGGATTACTCGGTCTCGCCCTTTACCATGCCTCATTTGGCTTCACTACTGCGTGGCGAAACTTCATCATTAACCGCAGAGGGCGTGGGTTACGGGCCCAGATGCTAATGTTGGCGGTTGCGGTTTGCTTATTCTTTCCTGCCCTCGGCGCAGGTGAACTTTTCGGTGAAGAGGTACGCGGTTACGTTCGCCCGTTAGGCTTTTCCGTTCTGATCGGGGCATTTATTTTTGGTATCGGCATGCAGCTAGGTAACGGCTGCGCATCCGGAAACTTATACCATGCAGGCGGCGGACAACTTCGCGCTATTCCAAGTATGTTTGGCTTTATGGTCGGGGGCCTCTGGGCAACAGCCGACTATGAATGGTGGATGGAACTCCCACAGCTAGCACCTGTTTCCCTGATCGAAAAGAACGGTATTATCGGCGCCATTGTTCTCAATCTGATAATTTTTGCTGCAATCGCCAGCTTTACCGTATGGCTAGAAAAACGGACCCATGGCGAAGTGGAAACCGATCGTCCCTTACGCGACATTACTAACTGGCGCAGATACCTCCAAGGCCCTTGGCCTTTCATTTGGGGCGCATTAGTTCTAGCACTTTTAAACTTCGCCACATTAGCATTAACTGGCCGCCCTTGGGCCGTAGCAGTGGCCTACCCTCTATGGGGAGCCAAACTTGCCATGTTATTAGAGATGGAATTAGAATTTGATTTTTGGACATATTGGTTACAGCCTGGTCGCGAAATCGCATTAGAGGAATCACTCAGTAGCGACGTAAATTCAGTGATGAATGCGGGTGTTCTGTTAGGTGCTTTCCTTGCTGCGGCAATGGCGGGTAAGTTTTCCTTCCAATGGCGCTTGCCGTTTCTACATTGGATCGCGGCATTACTCGGTGGCGTCATGCTTGGCTATGGCGCTACCATAGCATTTGGCTGTAATATCGGCGCTTATTTTGGCGGTATTGCTTCTGGAAGTTTACATGGGTGGCTATGGCTAATCGCCGCATTTGCGGGGAGCTATGTGGGGAGCTATCTTCGCCCCCTATTTAAACTAGACACTAAAACATCAACCCGAAGCGCTTGCTAAATACATTAACTAAGAGCTAACACTAACAGCGAATATTCGATGACTCGATCATTTAAAGAAACTTATTCAGATGTAACCGTTGCCAGTCCGCTTAAACGTTTAGGGGCTTTCATCTATGACATGCTGCTAATCATCTCACTGTTGATGGTTGCAACCGGTGTTGTGACCACTGCATTTAATGCAGGTGAAGCCGTTGAAGGGCCGTTATTTCAGTCTTTTTTGTTTGTCCTCACCTATTTTTTCCTATCCTTCTTCTGGATGAGAAACGGACAAACACTAGGGATGCTAGCATGGCGCTTACGTGTTCAAACCACCGAAGGGCAGCGCCTCAATTTCGGCCAATGCTTACTGCGTTATATTGTAGGAATAATCTCCCTAGGCGCGGCGGGCGCTGGATTTCTCTGGATGTTCATCAGCAAAAACAAGATGACATGGCATGATTTAGCATCGGGGACTCACGTGGTTGAGCTTCCCAAAAACGCGAAAATATTAGAGTAAAAGACTTAAAGACTTAAGAGGCAGGCAACCTAGCATAGGTTGCCCTTTCTTTGCCCTACTCCTGATCTGATCCAATCCAACCTCACCACGCTCAACCCTTTGCCAGTTAAACGAGGGCATAATCGAGCGTTACTTGGCTCTATTCAGCAACCAGAAACCTAGGCCAATACAGATTGCGATAGGTATCATTACGGCAACGAAGGGTGGAAAGCCAAATACCGCACTGGTTGGACCCAAAATATCTTGGGTCAACTTAAATGCCAGACCCACGATAATTCCGGTAATCAAACGCTGCCCTAAGGTTACACTTCTTAACGGGCCAAAGATAAATGACATCGCCACCAACACCAGTGCAAATATCGCCAACGGAAGTAAGAGCTTCGTCCAAAACGCGATACGGTACTGAGCCGACGCCAATCCCTGCTCATCAAGATAGTCGCTGTAAGCCAACAAACCAGACATAGAAAGGTTCGTTGGTTTTACCATCACCACTTGAAGAAGTTCTGGTGTTAACCCGCTGCGCCACACCTCACTGTCGATCACTGCCGTTGAAAGCGAACCGATCTCCTCTTCAGGCAACCCTTCAGCCACAGCGAAGCGTGTTTCTTCAATATTAGTAAGCGTCCACTGCGAACCATCAAACCGTGCTTCCTCTGCAAAGCTAGAGCGAGCTAAGGTCAAATCATCGTTAAATTCATAACGGGTTAACCCTCGTACCGAACCATCAGGAATAACGGCATTAATATGCAGAAATGTCATTTCATCACGGTGCCAAACACGGCTAGCATCATAGATAGCACCATCACCGGTCAGCATGACTTGGCGATGACTTTGTGCACTCTGCTCTGTGTGAGGAACAACAAACTCCCCAAGACCCAGTGCAACAACGATAATTAAGAGCACGGGCTTCATCACTGAAACGATAATCCCTAAGGTCGAGATTCCCGCAGCACGCATCACCGTCAGTTCGGAACTGGACGCTAAGATACCCAGCCCCATTAAGCAGCCGATCAAACTAGATAAAGGAATAAATTCGTAAAGGCGGCGCGGCGCCGTTAGCAATACATATTGAATAGCGCTAGCGAAGGTATAATTACCCCCCACTTCCTTCAGCTCCTCAACCAACGCGAAGAGCATATCCAATCCGGCAACCACGAGAAGAACGATTAAGAAGCCACCTAGCACATGTTTAGCGACGTAAAGATCTAATATTTTCATGCGGATTTCTTCCAAGGAAGAGGTAACTTAGGCATTGGTATCTGGTTATATAAGCGACTCCAGAAACCACCAAACAAAATCATATTGGCCGCCAATACGGTAAAACCTAAATGAACCATCCAGATCGCTGCGGGGCTTGATTCACCTTCACTTACTTGGCTCGTCACACTGCTTAATATTGAGATATAAGCCAAATAGATCAATATCGAAGGCACTAAACGAGCGAAGCGGCCTTGTCTTGGATTAACACGACTCAAAGGTACCGCCAATAACGTCACCACGATTGCTAGCACCGGCAGTGACAAACGCCAATTAAGTTGTGCTCGCTGCTCTGGCTCTACGGACGACCACAGCACAGAAGTAGGCAGCGCTTCGACATTATCATAACGAATTTCGCTGTTCTTACGCTTAATTTCACTTCCGTAACGTGCAAATCCTAACTCAATATAATCCCCAAGCCCGGGCACGCCTTCGTAACGATAGCCCTCCTCAAGCACTAAAAAACGTTGCCCCCGATCTACATCCGTCATGGTACTACCACTTTGCGCAAGCGTGATCTGCAAACGTTGATTGCTCTTATTCCGATCCGCCATAAAGATCATGCCTAGCTGGCCATCTTTTCCGACCGAATCGGTATAGGTCACACGCGCACTGTCCTTTTGACGCTGGAAGCGACCAGGCACAAGGCTCTCAAGTTCACTGCGGTTTTCTTGCTGATCGAAAATCTTATTGGTTTCAGAAGCACCATAAGGGGACACCACTGAGGATAAAGCGCCGACAATCACCGCGACCAGTAGCGCAGGTCCCATTGAATAAGCAACCAAACGCCGTCTGCTCATACCGCAGGCTTCCAATACTGTCATCTCACTTTCAAGATAAAGCCTGCCATAACCCAGCAAGAAACCAAGAAACAGCCCCAAAGGCAGAATCAATTCCAGGAAACCTGGCAGGCGATACAGCATAATAGAAAACAGCACACCGGGGTCTAACTCCCCCATAGCTGCTCGAGAAAGGTACTTAACAAAGCGCCCGCTCATAATAATGATAAGCAAAACAGAACTGACAGCGAGCATGCTGAGCAGTACTTCACGCGCTAAATAGCGAAAAACGATCACTCTATGTCCTTGCGAAAACTGTTACTGACACAAAAATGGTTTATATTATTGGGCTTTAACATCAAACAAAGCGGATAGTTACACAAACCGGCTTCATTAGTTTGTAAAACCGATACCGAAAACCTATTTAGTATCTGGTCACTCAACTATATAGTATCCGGCATTATCCTTTAATCCGCAGACAATGTCTTGTTCAGACGTACACACGCTACAAGTTGGAGCCAACATGGATTTTGAAATTGTAAACGGTGATATAGCATCACTCGAAACTGAATGCCTTATTATTGCTATTGAAGCTGATGCCAGCCTATCACCTGCTGCCAAAGCGGCCGACGAAGCGAGTTCTGGTTATATCAGCGAGATTCTAAAAGGCGGCGACATCAGCGGCAAAAATGCGCAGACCCTGCTGCTACATAAAGTACCTGGCCTTGCCGCCAAACGCGTACTTCTTTTAGGTTTCGGTAAAGAAGACGATCGTAACAATCGCAACTTCCGTAAAGCGGTCACGGCAGCGATGGGCGTTGTCAAAAGCACAGGAGTGACTACCGTTGTTTTCGCCCTAGATTGCACTTTGTCAGACGATAGTGATCTTTATCGCCAACTGCGTCACTTAGTTGAATGGAGCGGTGCTGAACTCTACAGCTACGATGAAACTAAGAGTAAAAAAGCCGACCCACTAAAACTTGAGCAGATCGCCATCTTCGTTAACGAAGAGAATGCTGATCTAGCAGAAACATCACTACTAGATGGCACATCCATCGTTAACGGCATGAGCATCGCTCGCGACTTGGGCAACCTACCGGGCAATATTTGCACGCCTACGTATCTAGCAGAGCAAGCACTAGAGCTGGATGATGAATTTGAAGACCTAACAACGACCATCGTTGATGAAGAAGAGATGGCTGAGCTAGGAATGCACTGCCTACTTTCTGTAGGTACAGGTAGCGATCAACCATCAAAGCTTATTGTGATGGAATACAAAGGCGGCCCTGAAGGTGAAAAGCCACACGTACTCGTTGGTAAAGGCATCACCTTCGATACAGGTGGTATCTCTCTGAAGCCTGGCGGCGGCATGGATGAGATGAAATTTGATATGTGCGGTGCAGCCAGCGTTTTCGGCGCGATGACTTCACTATGCGAAATGGCCCTACCGATTAACGTCGTCGGTATCGTTGCAGCCGCAGAAAACATGCCGAGCGGCAAGGCAACCAAACCAGGTGACATCGTGACAACCATGTCAGGGCAAACGGTTGAGATCCTGAATACCGATGCTGAAGGTCGTTTAGTATTGTGCGATGCGCTAACTTATGCAGGTCGTTTTGAGCCTGCTTCGGTAGTCGATATCGCAACCTTAACGGGCGCCTGCATCATCGCATTAGGCCACCATGCAACGGGGGTTTTATCTAACGACGACGACTTAGCTCAAGAGCTAATCCAGGCGGGTAACCAGGCGTCTGATAAAGCTTGGCAGCTACCGCTCTGGGATGAATTCCAAGAGCAGCTAGATTCGAACTTTGCCGATATTGCCAATATTGGCGGGCGTCCTGCGGGCACCATTACCGCCGCGTGCTTCCTATCCCGTTTCACTAAAGAGTATCGCTGGGCACACTTAGATATTGCCGGTGTCGCGTGGCATAGTAGCGGAAAAGCCAAAGGCGCAACAGGCCGCTGCGTTCCTCTACTGACACAATACTTGCTAAACCAAGCAGCAGACGAAGAATAATCGAGCGGACCGAATACAGATGACCAGTAAAGCTGATTTTTACGTCTTGCCTTCTAGCGACCCGGATGCCCGGGCTCGCTTTCTTTGCCGTTTGGTTGAGAAAATTCGCGCCTTAGGCCATGAGATTTTCATCCAAGCAAGCAATGAAACTGAAGCTCAACGTATTGATCAGCTTCTCTGGGAGTATCGTCCAGAATCGTTTATCCCCCACAGCCTTATCAATGAATCGGACAGTGCGGGTGTCAAAATTGGTTGGGATAAGCAGCGCCCAAGCCACAAAGATGTTTACGTTAATCTCGACTTAGCGATCCCCGAGGATGCGCTGGGCTTCGATCGCATCCTCGAAGTTGTCGTACAAAGTGAGGACATACTTACCGCAACGCGTGCTAACTATAAGGTATACCAAAGCAGCGGCGTTCAAATTGATATGCACGACATGCGCAAGAAGAACTAACCTTCAAGCGCAATCGATTAATACAACACGCTCAGGCTAGGCTTAAATACAACACACTTACGCCACAACAGTCCCATGTGATCCATCGCTTTTATGCGCTCTGGTTTCTTCAATTAAAAACTTAAGCCAACGCATAAAGGGCGTCCCTCCCGTTCCCTGCTGATCATTACAACGACGCGCAATATACTTAATCGCCCAGTGATAATGAACCTCACGAAAACAAGCCATCAACTCTAAAACAGCATCAAACTTTTCAGCACTCGCAAGCACTTTAATATCTTGCATCGCTCGCGTTTCCGCCAGCAGCAATCGATGATCATTCGGCATATATTGACGCATATCGTAGAGGTGGCGGGTCAACTTATTGTCTTGATGAGGAATCTTCATAAACTCAGTCAGTAACGGCATGATCGAACTTTGCGCCCCAGTTTCACCACGGAAGCTGATCGGTTCAATATTAACCCCTTGATACACAACGTCCTTAAACTGACCGATATAAGGACGAAATTTAGCAAAGTACAGATCATCCGACATTTTCTCAGGGATACGCTGTAGAACCTGAATAATCTTCGTCATCGCGATCGCGACTCTGTCTAAAGCACTATCTACTTGTTTAGTCGTGAGATCCTGCGGTGCTTTTTTTAATGCCGCATTCAATCCCACCACTACATCAACAATATCGGCAGCAAGTGCCTCAATCTCCACATGAACCAAGATAAACCAGTGCTCATCATAAAGGTGCACAAAATTTTGCAGCGTATCAATATTGCCTAACTCAACAGGCTTTTTAGGGTCGAATCGCTTCCAGTTATACAGTGCATAACCGTCATAACTCAGAATCGGCGGACGCTGTAGTAAGGTCGCTATTTTGCATAAAGGGCGGGCAAGGTTGGTCGGCAATGCATGACAGGCAGGTTGTCCAACCTGATTAATATAGCCAGAGGCAATAAACCCTAAACGTACGTAGTACAAACACGCTTGCGGCCATAGGTCATCAGGAATATTAACATAGGGCCAATCGGGCACATGCACTTTGAGCAAATAGTCCCGAGCATCGTTCTCTAGCAGAAGACTTGGCAACGAACGGCCCACCTGATCGAGCACCTCAAAAGGCTCGCCTAGCGTCAGTTCACTAGCGGGATCGGCACAAGGTAGAAAACCACGTGTGGCATAACATGACTTCATGGTTATCCCTCCACATCATATTTGAATTCCTTTCATTATAGATAAGGAATTCATCACTATTCGCTGGAGTAAGCCTAGATGAAATGCTTCCACTTCATCGAAACATACCTGCATAGAGGAGGTTCATACTAAAATAGCCCAAAACATCGCTTGCAATCCCTCGCCAGCCAGTAGGTTTAACCTGTATAATGCCGGGTTTATTTGTGCTTCCCAAACATTCGGGAAGGCCGACATATACTGATTTTCAGAAAATACTTTTCGGAAGAACTAGAGCGCCATGGAAACTACTTACCAGCCGCAAGAGATCGAAAAATCCTGGTACAAAACCTGGGAAGACAACAACTACTTCGCCCCTTCAGGCGAAGGTGACTCGTACTGCATCATGATTCCGCCGCCAAACGTCACTGGCAGCCTGCACATGGGTCACGCTTTCCAGCATACAATCATGGATGCCCTAACACGCTATAAGCGTATGCAAGGTAAAAATACACTATGGCAAGTAGGTACCGACCACGCGGGCATCGCAACGCAGATGGTTGTAGAGCGTAAGTTAGCTGCAGAAAGCGAGCAAACACGTCATGACCTAGGCCGCGATGCGTTCATCGAAAAGATTTGGGAATGGAAAGAGGAATCTGGCGGCACCATTACCAACCAGATGCGCCGTTTAGGTAACTCCGTAGATTGGCCAAGCGAACGTTTCACTATGGATTCTGGCTTCTACCACGCGGTACAAGAGGTCTTCATCCGCCTCTATGACGAAGGCTTAGTTTACCGTGGTAAGCGTTTAGTTAACTGGGACCCAAAACTTCACACCGCGATCTCAGATCTTGAAGTAGAGAACAAAGAAACCAAAGGCAAAATGTGGTACCTACGCTACCCATTAGCTGATGGTGCGAAAACAGCAACCGGTGACGAGTTCCTAGTTGTCGGTACTACACGTCCAGAAACCATGCTGGGTGATACAGGCGTTGCGGTTAACCCGGATGATGAACGTTATAAAGATCTCATCGGCAAAGAGATCATTCTGCCATTAGTGGGCCGCCGTATCCCTATCGTAGGCGATGAGCATGCGGACATGGAGAAAGGTACGGGTTGTGTAAAAATCACGCCCGCGCATGACTTCAACGATAATGAAGTTGGCAAACGCTGCAACCTACCGATGATCAACATCCTAACCTTCAATGCGGATATTCGTGATGAAGGTGAAGGCTTTAACAGCGACGGTACGCCAAATAACAATCTTGAAACGACGATTCCAGAAAAATACCGCGGTATGGAACGTTTCGCTGCGCGTCGTCAGATTGTCGCTGATTTCGAAGAAGCCGGTCTACTAGTTAAGATCGAAGAGAACGACATGACCGTACCTTACGGTGACCGTGGTGGTGTAGTTATCGAACCGATGCTGACAGACCAATGGTTTGCCGATGCGAAAACCCTGGCAAAACCTGCGGTAGATGCGGTGGCAAATGGCGACATTAAATTTGTTCCGCAACAGTACGAGAACATGTACAACGCTTGGATGAAAGATATCCAAGACTGGTGTATCTCACGTCAGCTTTGGTGGGGCCATCGCATTCCGGCTTTCTACGACAACGAAGGCAATGTTTATGTTGCTAACGATAAAGAGAGCGCGCGCGAAAAATACAATCTAGACCCAGAGCTAGAACTTCGCCAAGACGATGACGTCTTGGATACCTGGTTCAGCTCTGCCCTATGGACGTTCGGAACCCTAGGCTGGCCTGAAAACACTCAGCGCCTACAGACATTCCATCCAACGGATGTACTGGTTACCGGTTTCGACATTATCTTCTTCTGGGTTGCCCGCATGATCATGATGACCATGCACTTTATGAAAGATGAAGATGGCAAGCCACAAGTACCGTTCAAAACCGTTTACGTTACCGGCCTAATCCGTGACGAAAATGGCGACAAGATGTCGAAATCCAAAGGTAACGTACTTGATCCATTGGACATGATCGATGGTATCGAGCTGGATTCCCTGTTGGAAAAGCGTACCGGTAATATGATGCAGCCTCAACAGGCAGCTAAAATCGGCAAACGTACTGAGAAAGAGTTCCCAGAAGGTATTCAAGCCCACGGTACCGATGCCCTACGTTTCACCCTTGCTGCGCTG
>Ga0193962_1000518_pt1 | contig 17592 bp, 18 predicted proteins | sample FB_5_MG_FD_140335 | JGI IMG/M metagenome (GOLD analysis project Ga0193962, IMG submission 140335) | Microbial mat bacterial communities from the Broadkill River, Lewes, Delaware, United States - FB_5_MG | ecosystem: Environmental > Aquatic > Freshwater > River > Microbial mats | place: USA... | reverse complement strand
GATGCATTAAATGCCGAATTAGTTGGAATTGCATTTTCTTATGAAAAAGGAAAAGGATTTTATATTCCGTTTCCAGAAAATCAAGAAGAAGCTTTAATTCTTATTGAAAAACTAAAACCTTTCTTTGAAAATGAAGACATTGAAAAAATTGGTCAAAACTTAAAATACGATTTAAAAATATTAGCAAATTATGGCGTTTCTGTAAAAGGAAAATTATTTGACACTATGATTGCACATTACCTTATTAATCCAGATATGCGTCATAATATGGATATTTTAAGTGAAACGTATTTGAAATATAGTCCAAAAAGCATTGAAGAATTAATAGGAAAAAAAGGGAAGAATCAAAAATCAATGAAAGATGTTCCTTTGGAAGAAGTGAAAGAATATGCTGTTGAAGATGCCGATATTACTTTTCAACTGAAAGAACATTTCCAACCTATTTTAGAAAAAGTAGGAACTAAAAAGTTATTTGACGAAATCGAAATCCCTTTAGTTGAAGTTCTAGCTGCGATGGAAAGAGAAGGTATTCGTTTAGATGTTGATTTTTTAAACACTATGTCGAAAGAAATGCAAGTTGAAATTGACGCCTTTCAAGCGAAAATATTCGAAATTGCAGGCGAAACATTTAATTTGGCTTCACCAAAACAATTAGGAGATATTCTTTTTGACAAACTTAAAATTGGTGGACCAAAGCAGAAGAAAACAAAGACTGGTCAATATGCAACGGGCGAAGAAATTTTAAGCTATTTGGCTAAAGACAACGAAATTGTTCGTCATATTTTAGAATGGAGACAATTGGTAAAACTACAAAACACATATGTAGATGCGTTACCAAATCAAGTGAATGAAAAAACAGGAAGAGTTCATACCGATTATATGCAAACAGTTGCTGCAACAGGGCGTTTGAGTTCAAACAATCCTAACTTACAAAACATTCCAATTCGTACCGAAAGAGGAAGACAAATTCGTAAAGCATTTATTGCTCGTGATGAAAATTACACTTTACTTGCTGCCGATTATTCCCAAATAGAATTACGTATTATTGCAGCTTTATCAGGTGAAGAAAATATGATTAAAGCCTTCCAAAATGGAGAAGACATTCACAAATCTACCGCTTCAAAAGTATTTAATGTACCGTTAGAAGAAGTTACCAAAGAACAACGTAGTAATGCTAAAACGGTAAACTTCGGAATCATTTATGGGGTTTCTGCTTTTGGCTTAAGTAACCAAACGGATTTATCAAGAAGTGAAAGTGCTGAATTAATTGAAGCGTATTACAAATCGTATCCAAAATTAAGACAATACATTCAAAATCAAATTGATTTTGCAAGAGAAGAAGGTTATGTACAAACCGTTTTAGGAAGACGTCGTTATTTAAAAGACATCAATTCAGCTAACGCTATGGTTCGTGGTGGTGCTGAACGAAATGCTGTTAATGCACCTATTCAAGGTAGTGCTGCTGACATCATCAAAATTGCCATGATTAACATTCATAAACGCATAGAAAAAGAAAACTGGCAATCAAAAATGCTATTACAAGTACATGATGAACTTGTTTTTGATGTACATAATTCTGAATTAGAAAGAATTCAACCTATGATTAAAGAAGAAATGGAAAACGCCTTTAAACTAGATGTTCCATTAATTGTTGATTTAGGATTAGGAAAAGATTGGTTGGAAGCACATTAATTTTAATAATCAGTTTTCAGTAATTGGTAAACAGTAAAAAAATGTCATTTCGACGAAGGAAAAATGTCATAATGAATAATAAAATAAAATTTATTTTCGAATCTAAAATGTATTTGATTTCAATAATCCCATTATTGTTTTTAATTTTCATAGATAACGTCGCTCATTATGGATATAATAAATCTGTTGGTTGGGCTTTTGAAATCAACGGAATTAGTTACTATTCTATTAATTTTTTCATAAGCTTTATTATAGGGTTTTCATTTTTAGCTTTTATCAAAGCCAAAACAAATTTTATTTTGTCATTTTTATTCTTTTTATCTTTTGTTTTTTTTTGTTTGATACAAGACGGCAACATACAAATAGTTTTTACAGATAAAGTTTTACTATTTATTACTTTACTATTTCTACTGATTTTTATAAATTCCATTTATTTGAAATTTAAATCTCCAAAATAATACATTAAACCCGATACATTTCAAAACCTATCGGGTTTATTTTTTGAAATCATTTTGCCATTTCAAATAATATTTAGATATTTGTCTAAATATATAAACAATAATGAATACTATCTTCAAAGCCCTTAATGATGAAACAAGAAGAGAAATCTTGGAATTGCTGCGAAAGAAAGAAATGACAGCAGGTGATATTGCAGATAAATTTAATATTTCAAAACCAAGTATTTCACATCATCTAGACATTTTAAAACAGGCCGATTTAGTAACAAGCGAAAAACAAGGGCAATTTGTAATTTATTCACTAAACACGACAATAGTAGACGATATCTTAAAATGGTTAATAACACTTAAAAAATAATTATGATAAATTTAAAAAAAGAACTTCCATTTATTGCAATAGCATTTTTACCCTTTCTTTATTTAGCTTATATCTGGAACAACTTACCTGATAAAGTTCCAATGCATTGGAATGGTGCTGGCGAAATAGATCGTTATGGAGATAAAAAAGAATTAGTCCTAATGTTAGTCATGCTTGTAGGAATAACCTATTTTGTATTTTTAATAATCCCAAAAATTGATCCAAAAGGTAAATTACAAAACATGGGAAACAAACTCAATACATTAAGAATGGCATTGACCGTTTTCATGTCTGGCTTAGCCATTTTTATTCTATATAGTGCACAACAAAAAAATAGTAATCCGCAATTATTATTTGTTATAATTGGTTTATTCTTCGCTTTTTTAGGAAACTATTTTAAAACCATAAAGCCAAATTATTTTATTGGTATAAAAACACCTTGGACTTTAGAAAACGAAGAAGTTTGGAAAAAAACACATCTTTTAGGAGGTAAAATGTGGTTTATTGGCGGAATTTTTATGGCATTGACCTTTGTACTTCCAAATAAAATTCAAGTTTATACTTTTTTAGGAATCACGGCAATAATAACTATTGTTCCCGTTATTTACTCTTATTTAGAATTTAAAAAAATATCTGTAACAAAATAAAAACAGAAACCTCTAATAAAATAAAAAAATCATGAAAAAAATACTTTTATTATTTGTTTTAGCATTTTCAACAAGTTTAGTTGCGCAAAATCGTTACCATAAAATTGATAGTTTATTGAATTATCTAAATAAAAATGAAAAATTCATGGGCTCTATTTCAATTCGTGAAGGCGATAAAGTCGTTTTTTCAAAAGGATATGGATTTGCAGATGCTGATCAAAAAGTTAAAGCAGACAATACTACTAAATATAAAGTAGGTTCAATTACAAAAATTTTTACGGCTGTAATGACAATGCAATTGATTGAGGAAAAAAAGTTAAGATTAGAAACCAAACTAACAAAATTTTTTCCAAAACTTGAAAATGCAGATAAAATTTCAATCGAAGATTTATTACATCATAGATCAGGAATAAAAGATTACATCAATCAAGATTCACTTACCCAAGAAGAATTAGATTCACCTAATTTAAAGCAAACTATTATAAATAAAATTGTAAACTATAAATCAATTGCAGAACCAAATACTAAGTTTGAATACAGTAACTCCAATTATTATTTATTAGGTAGCATTATTGAAACAATTACAAAAAAATCTTATGCCGAGAATATAGAAAACCGTATCGTTAAAAAAATTGGTTTACAAAACACTTATTATCCTACCGAACAAGTCAATATCTCAAAGAAAGAGAGTTTTTCTTATTTATTTGATGGCGCAAAATGGCAAAAGTATGAAGAATGGAAAAATGATATTGCCTATGCAGCTGGAGCCGTGATTTCAACTCCAAATGACTTAACTGCTTTTTTATATGAACTATTTGAAGGTAAACTAGTCAAAAAAAGTTCATTAGAAAGTATGAAAGAACTAAAAGACAGCTATGGTAAAGCATTAATGCAAATGCCTTTTGGCGAAAGAAAATTTTATGGTCACACTGGCGGAATTGAAAGTTTTCGTTCTGTAGTTGGTTATTATCCATCGGAAAAAGTTGGAATTTCATTAATTGTAAATGGGGATAACTTTAACCGAAATGACATTATGATAGGTATATTAAGTATGTATTATAAAATGCCATTTCCATTTCCAAGTTTTGAAAAAATAAATCCAGAAAAAATTAAAGCAATTTCTGGAGTTTATTCATCTAAAGATATTCCTTTAAAAATTACAATTTTTGAAAAAGACGGAGAGTTATTAGCTCAAGCTACAGGTCAAAGTTCTTTTCCATTGACTCAAAAAAATGAAAACACATTTGTCTTTCAAGCAGCTAGAATTGAAATAGAGTTTGGTGAAAATTCATTTATACTACACCAAGGAGGGCAAAAATTTAATTTTATAAAAGAATAAAGTCAATTACACGAAACAAAACTTGTATAAATTATTGCAATTGGCATTTGTATATCAAATAATTAATTGTACTTTTGCACTCCCTTAATTGGGAATGGAATGTTTAATTAAAATAAAATTATGGACGCATTAAGCTACAAGACTGTGTCAGTAAACAAAGGGACCGTTCAAAAAGAATGGCTTGTTGTAGATGCTGAAGGTCACAACTTAGGTCGTCTTGCTTCAAAAGTTGCAATGCTTTTAAGAGGTAAGTACAAACCAAGTTTTACACCACACGTGGACTGTGGAGATAACATTATCGTTATCAACGCAGAAAAAATTAACCTTACAGGTAACAAATTAGAGGAGAAAACTTACATTCGCCACACTGGTTATCCTGGAGGACAAAGAAGTTTAACTGCTAAAGTTATGCAAGACAAAAACCCTGCATTATTAGTAGAGAAAGCTGTAAAAGGAATGTTACCTAAAAACAAAATAGGTGCTGAATTATTCCGCAATTTAAATGTATTTGTAGGTGCTGAGCATACACACGGAGCTCAAAAACCTAGAACTGTTAATCTAAACGATCTTAAGTAATGGGAACTATTCACAAAATCGGTAGAAGAAAAACCGCAGTTGCTCGTGTTTATGTTTCAGAAGGAACAGGAAAAATCACAGTAAACAAAAAAGAATTTACAACTTATTTCCCAACAGCTACTTTACAATATAAAGTTATGCAGCCGTTAGCAATGACAGAAAATGCAGAAAACTTTGACGTTAAAGTAAATGTTTACGGAGGTGGTTCAACAGGACAAGCAGAAGCTGTAAGAATGGCATTAGCACGCGTTATGTGTGAAGTAGATGCTGAAAACAGATCTGTATTAAAACCAGAAGGATTACTTACAAGAGATCCTAGAATGGTAGAACGTAAAAAATTCGGTCAGAAAAAAGCAAGAAAAAAATTCCAATTCTCGAAACGTTAATATTTCGAATTGGTTTGATTTTTTTTCAACCAAATTTTTACAAATAAAATTGAATTTAAAACACAGTTGTCGATATTCCTTTAATTAAAAAGGGAATTAGTTTAGCATCTAAATTTTCAAGACTAACGCAAGTAACTACTTGAAAATTGCTAATCAACGGAACGTAAACTATTACAAAATGGCAAACAACATAGAAGTTAAAGACTTATTAGAGGCTGGTGTACATTTCGGACACATGACTCGTAAATGGGATCCAAACATGGCTCCTTACATTTATATGGAGCGTAATGGAATCCATATCATAAACTTATACAAAACTGCTGCTAAAATTGAAGAAGCTAATGAAGCTTTGAAAAAAATTGCTGCATCTGGTAGAAAAGTACTTTTCGTAGCTACCAAAAAACAAGCTAAAGATATCGTAGCTGAGAAAGCTGCTGCTTGTAACATGCCTTACATCACTGAAAGATGGCCTGGTGGAATGTTAACTAACTTCGTTACTATTAGAAAAGCTGTTAAAAAAATGGCTTCTATTGATAGAATGAAAAAAGATGGTACATTCTTAACTTTATCTAAAAAAGAACGTTTACAAGTAGATCGTTTACGTGCTAAATTAGAAAAAAACTTAGGTTCTATCGCAGATATGTCAAGATTACCTGCTGCATTATTTGTAGTAGACGTTAAAGCAGAACACATCGCAATTAAAGAAGCTCAAAAGTTAAACATTCCAGTTTTTGCAATGGTTGATACAAACTCGGATCCACGTCCAATTGACTTTGTAATTCCATCAAATGATGATGCTTCTAAATCAATCGATAAAATTCTTTCTCATGTAAGCAACGCTATCATTGAAGGTCTTTCTGACAGAAAAGCGGAAAAAGATGAAGAAGTTGCTCCTAAAGAAGCTGCTCCTAAAAAAGAAACTGCTGAAACAAAAGAATAATAAATCTTTATAAATTCCAAAAGCAAATTCCAACATCAATTTTAGATTTAGTTTAAAATAAAATGGAATTTGCTTTTTGGAATTTTATAATTTAAAATAAAATAAAAGTTATGGCAAATATTACTGCTGCAGACGTAAATAAATTAAGAACAGCTACAGGTGCTGGTATGATGGATTGCAAAAAAGCATTAGTTGAAGCTAATGGTGATTTTGATTTAGCTATCGAAAACCTTCGTAAAAAAGGTCAAAAAGTTGCCGCAAATCGTTCAGATAGAGAATCTACTGAAGGTGCTGCAGTCGCTGTTTTAAACACAGATAACACTGCAGGTGTTGCAATTACATTAAATTGCGAAACTGACTTCGTAGGAAAAAATGATTCATTTGTAAAATTAGCAACAGAAATAGCTAATCAAGCGTTAAAATTTTCAACTAAAGAAGAATTATTAGCTTCAGATTTTAATGGAATTACCGTTTCAGAAAAGTTAATTGAGCAAACAGGTGTTATTGGTGAGAAAATTGAAGTTGGTGCTTTTGAGCGTTTAGAAGGTGCTTTCGTTGGAGCATATGTACACGCTGGAAAAATAGCTACTTTAGTTTCTTTATCTGCAAATGTTGAAGGAGCTGATGAAGCTGCTAAAAACGTTGCAATGCAAGCTGCTGCAATGAACCCAATCGCATTAAACGAAGATGGTGTTGATGCTGCAATCATTGAAAAAGAAATCGAAATTGCAAAAGAGCAATTAAGAGCTGAAGGTAAACCAGAAGCAATGTTAGACAACATTTCTAAAGGAAAAATTCAACGTTTTTACAAAGACAACACTTTGGTAAACCAAGATTATATTAAAGATGGCTCAATGAATGTTGCTGGTTATGTAAAATCTGTAGATTCAGGTTTAACAGTTACAGGATTTAAAAGAGTTGCTTTAGGATAATATCTTAATAATTGAAGACATTTAAGCCTTAATTCTTTTTTTAGAATTAAGGCTTATTTTTTACAACACAATAAAACAAATTGTATATTTGAAAGAAACAATTCAAAAAATATAATTCTTGAAAAAATACATCTTCTTTTTTAGTTTATTTTACTTCACTTCATTTGCACAAGAAAAAAAATACCAAAGTTTATTATGGGAGGTAAGCGGAAATGGCTTACAAAAAAACTCTTATATATATGGTACAATGCACGTAAGTGAAAAAGTTTCTTATCACTTATCTGACGCATTTTACACCCACTTACTAAATGCTGACATAATTGCAAATGAGAGTGAACCAAGAACCTGGACCGAATTATTTGATTTATTCAGTTTCTATAGTAAATATAGAAAAAACAACGCTTTTTATACCAATTTTTATTTAACACCGTTAAAAAGAGATGAGCTATATTCTTTATTTCAGAGTACTAATTACAATTTAATTGGCCTATTGTCTCGAACAAACGAAACAAATAAAGAATACCAAGAAGAAACCTATTTAGATATGTTTATTTATAGGACGGGAAGAAAATATAATAAAAAAACGATTGGTCTTGAAGATGTTAAAACTTCTACAATTAACATTATGAAAGCAGAAGCCGAAATGGATAATTCTGAAGTAGAAAAAAACTATCAAGCCATTTTAAAAATATTAAAAAATAAACCTTACAACGAAGCACTAGTAGACTTTTATAGAGAAAAAGACTTGGACATGATAGATTCACTAACTGTTTTATCATCTCCAAAAAGTTATTTAAAAGCTTTACTATTCGATAGAAATATCGAAATGGTCACCAATATGGAAATTAACATGAAGCAAGGAAGCTTGTTTAGTGCTATTGGTGCAGCTCATTTACCAGGAAAAAAAGGGGTAATTGAAATGCTTCGCGAAAAAGGATACAAAGTCACTCCTATTTTTGATAATTATACTGAAAAAGGGAAAGCATTAAAAAAGAAAATAGAAGACAACTTTATAAAACCAGAACTGAAACTAAAAACTACTGCAGATGGAATGATAACTTTTCCAGTTTTTGATGTGGTTTTAGAATCTGATGAGAATGTAGAGTCTCCAGATTTAGCAAATGGAGGTTATATTAACTTTAAAAGAACTTATCTAAACGATTTTTTAAACAAAAACAACAAAACCTTTAACCCTAAAACATTAGATAGTTTATTCTACGAAAATATACCTGGAGAAATTATCTCGAAAAAATCATATACTGAAAAAAATTATTTAGTTTATGACATCAAAAACAAAACTAAAACAGGAAACGCACAGCATTACCGTTATTACATAACACCTATAGAAATAATTTCTGTAATGATGGGTGGCGAAGGTGAATACGTGCGCATTTTTGAAGAAGAAATTTATTCTAAAATAGCTTTAAAAGAAAATAGTGACTCTTGGGAAATAATTAATCCATTAAAAGGAAGTTTCCAAGTACAAGTTCCTGCATACTATAGCTTTTCTGGTAACAAATCAGACTTAAAAGGCAATGACGATATGAAAATAGTTGCCTATGATAAAAAAGAGGATGCTCATTACGTCTTAATTGAAAAAACACTGCAAGACAATTATAACCTTGAAGACTCAAAATTTGAATTAAAAAGAATTCAATATGAATTTTACAATCAGCATAATTTAGACTCAACTAATACTCATTTTAATAATGAGAATTTCTATTTTACATCAAAATCAACAATTGGTGATAAGAAAATAGAATTAAAAACATTAATGAAAGGAAATAAATACTATTTGCTTGGAACAATAAATGCAAGTAAAGAAAATACCAATAAATTTTTCAACTCATTCCTATTTAAACCAACATTAAACAATGAAGAATACAGAACTTTCAAAGACACTGTTGCTCAATTTAAAATAGAAATTCCAAAAAAACAAAACCAACATTTAGATTTTATTACTGAAAAGAAATATTATAATTCTACTAAGAAAAAAAATTACTTTACTTCAACTTATAAAAATTATGAATTCTTGTCTTCTACAGGAAATTTAATAGAATTAAACTACAACCAATATCACAAATACGAAAGCGAGGTTAGTATTGATTCCATTTGGAAAAATTATAGAAAATTAATAACCAGAAAAAATTCAACAGAAACTAATGAAGATAATGAACATATAAGCGTACTAGATGTAATAGAGAATAATGATTCACATTCTAATTTCGCAGCTTCAAGATGGGATGATATTGTTTTTAGAAATAAAAAAAACGAACCAAAATTAACTATTATTTCTGAAAACATAGAAACCGATTATAAAACAAAAATTAGTACGTTTAATGCTTTGGTTTCAAAAGAAAACTCAAAACAAGCTATAAAGTATAAAGCCGTTTTTAGAGATGGAACTTTTTATGTTTTAAAAACATTAGTAAATAAAGAGTATAAAAATGAAAATTCATTCATTGAAAAAACATTTAATTCTTTTACACTTTTAGATACAGTTTATAAAAACAGTGTTTTTGACAATAAACTGGAGGTTTTCATGAACGATGCTATGAGTTCACATGATAGCATTAGATTTTCAGCTCTAAAATCTATCCATTATTTAACCTTAAAAGAAGAAGATTTACAAAAATTTCAATATTTCTTATCTAATTTTAAATTCAACAATGACGAAACTGAAATTTTAGGTGACTTATACGAAAAATTAGGAAGAGTAAAATCTCCAAAAGTAATTCCGTTTTTAGAGAGCGTTTACAAGAAACCAAATGTGAACACAGTATTACAATTATCTGTTTTAAGAGCATTAACTTTTCAAGAAAGCAAAGAAGCTTACAAAAAGATTTTGTCGCTTTTAGAATACGATTTACCCATATCAGACAATAGTTATGAGATAAAAGGATTATTTAACTATTTTGAAACTGATTTAGAAAATAGTCAAGTTTTATTTCCAGATATATTTCAATTTTATAGCATACAAGAATACCATAGTCCAATAATTGAATTTACAAATCAATTAATTAGCAATGAAATGGTAAACTCTAAAAAACTAAAGTCATTCAAAAAAATGCTTTTAACCAATGCAAAATTAGAAGTAAAAAGACTTACCAGTTGGAAAAACAAACAGTTAATTAAAAATGAAGATGAAAACTCTTATGACAACTATGCACCTACATCTGACTTAGAAGATTATTTAAACATATTATATTCATTTAAAAAAGAAAAAACAATTGCAGAATTGTTTAATAAAGCAAGAGATTTAGAAATTGATGAAATAGATTTAGCAATTGCAAAACTTCAGTTAAAAAATGACAAGCATATTGAAAATTCGTTAGCTTTAAAGATTCTAGCAAATCCGAAAATTAAATTTAGAGGAATTCAAATGCTTTATCATACAAAGCAAAGAGAGTTAATTAATAACTTTAATAGTGAAGATATTGCAAAATCTGCCATAAACTATTTTGAAAGTATTGATCCTAAAAAAGATTCTTTGTCAATTTATTCAACTAAGAAAATGAGATTTAATAGCACTGATATTAAATACTACTTCTTCAAAAAAACATCAATTAGCAACGATTCTTATAATTACAATAAAGAAAAAATTACCGGAATTGCTTTTGTTACCAATAATGATAATTTAGTTACAAATGCTTTTCAGGTTTTGGGCGATCAAAGTTATTTAGAAGAAGATGAAATTGATGAAATTATAAAAAAGAAAATTGACGAATCTTTAAATGAAGACCACATAAGAGTAACACATGGAAAACTAAGTGATGCTTTAGAATATGTTGAAGAATATGAAGAATATTAGTATGACGAATAAAAACAGATGTGCTTGGTGCGAAAAAGATGATTTATATAGAAATTATCATGATAACGAATGGGGAAAACCTGTTTATAACGATGCAACGTTATTTGAATTTCTAATTTTAGAAACATTTCAAGCAGGTCTAAGCTGGCATACCATTCTTAAAAAAAGAGAGAATTTTAGAAAAGCTTTTGATCAATTTGATGTAAAGAAAGTTGCTGCTTATAACGATAAGAAACTTCAAATTTTAATTGAAGACACCGGAATCATTAGAAATCAGTTGAAAATAAAATCTGCGGTAAGCAATGCGCAAGCGTTTATAAAAATACAGGAAGAATTTGGAAGTTTTTCAAAATACATTTGGGCTTTTGTTGATGGAAAACCTATTGACAACAAACCACAAACTTTAAAAGATGTTCCAGCAACTACTCCACTTTCAGATGCGTTGAGTAAAGATTTAAAAAAACGCGGTTTCAAGTTTGTAGGTTCAACTGTAGTTTACGCACACATGCAAGCCACAGGAATGGTAAACGACCATGTTGTGGATTGTTTCACCCGAAAAAATAATTAAAATGAGTAACGATCCATTACACGGAAAATCTTTAAAAACTATTGTAGAACAACTGGTCGACTTTTACGGATTTGATACTTTAGGAGAATTGATAAACATAAAATGTTTTAAAGAGAATCCGTCTGTAAAATCGAGTTTAACTTTTTTACGAAAAACCGATTGGGCGAGAAAAAAAGTAGAAGAATTGTATGTAAGGAGTTTGAAGAAGTTTTAGAAAGTAAAAATCAAGTTCAATTTCAAACATCAAATTAACTAATAGAAAAATTATCATTAATTAAAACTTCAAAATTGACATAAACTCTTCACGGTCAATTTCTACACAACCCAGACTTTCTAAATGACTATTATGCACTTGGCAATCTATTAATTTATAATTTGCTTTTTCTAGCTTTTGAGCCAGTGTTATAAAAGCAACTTTACTAGCGTTTGAAACTTTAGAAAACATACTTTCACCACAAAAAACATCACCTAAGTCTATTCCGTATAAACCACCAACGAGTTCTTCGTTCTTCCAAACCTCTACAGATTTTGCATAACCTAACTCATGTAATTTACAATAGGCATTTATCATGTCATCGGTAATCCAAGTTCCGTTTTGACCAACTCTTTTTGCTTGTTGACAATTGGTAATTACCGCTTTAAAGTCTTTATTAAAAGTAATTTTAAATTCATTTTTCTTTAAAATACTACGCATGCTTTTTGAAATTTTCAAATCATCGAAAAACAATACCATGCGTTCTTCTGGAGACCACCATAAAATAGGTTCATCATCTTCAAACCAAGGAAAAATACCGCTTTTATAAGCCAACATTAACCGCTCTGGCGACAAATCTCCACCAACAGCCAAAATGCCTTCAGGTGAAGTTTCTTCTACAGGTGGAAAATAAAGTTCTTTAGTTAGGAAATACATTTTTCAATTTCAATGACAATTTCAAAAAATAACTACAAAAAAAGTCAGAAAATTAATAAACATCAAATTTCTGACTTCTAAATTAAAACTTCTAAATATTAGAAAGGTAAATCGTCGTGCTCTTCTTCATTAAAATTAGTTGCTGGTTCAAAAGCATCAGCAGCTGGCATTGGCGGTACATTTCCTGAAGGCGCTTGCGCTGCTAATTTTTCAATTCTCCATCCTTGAATAGAGTTGAAATACTTCGCTTCACCTTGTGGATTAATCCATTCTCTTCCTCTTAAGTTAATTGAGACTTTAACTGGTTCCCCAACATTATAATTGTTTAATAAATCACATTTATCTTGAGTAAACTCAATCATAATCATTTGAGGATATTGCTCTTCAGTAGTCACTACTAATTCTCTTTTCTTAAATGAAGCACTAATTTGTTGTACATCATTAATCAATTTAATCTTTCCTGTTACTTCCATCTTACTATTAATTTATTGTTTTGCTAAAAGCACTTTCCAAGCGGTTAGCACTTCGTTATTATCTAAATATTCTTTTGCTTTTTTCAATTGCTTTTGAGCATCATCAGCGCTTAAAATTCCTTTTATCTCAAAATTTTCTTTTACAAATATAGCAATTTCTTCTTCTGTAGGAATAGCTTCAATATTTCCTAACTTCCCTAAATCATTACCATTAAAGATTGAGCTTTGTTTTACAAAATCTGGAACATTATCAACTCCAATTCCTAAAGTAGATAATGGTTTTTCAACCTCAAACATACCTACATTTGAACGAGAGTACCAGTTGGCACCCATTCTTGCAACCAAATCAATTTTATGTTGATCAATCATACCATTAGCATCTAAAACCGCTTCATGAATATGTATTTTAACTACTTCACAAATAACCAAATTCCCTGCTCCACCTTGATTCCCAAGCGCAATAATATCGTTTACCTTGCATTCAAACTGAACCGGACTTTCAGCAACTCTAAATGGTTTTACAACATCTGAAGCAACCATTGTTAACCCTGACTTTTCAAATTCATTTACGCCATCTGGATATTCTGTACTTGAAAGAGACATTTGTTGTACAATATCATAATTAACTATGTTTATTACAACTTCTTTTGTATTCTGAACATTTATTAATGTATGTTTAACTGTATTATTTCTAACCCTTCTTGCAGGAGAAAATATCAATATAGGTGGATTTGAACTGAATACATTAAAAAAACTAAAAGGAGATAAATTTGGCGTACCATTTTCATCAAGTGTACTAGCAAACGCAATAGGTCTTGGTGCAACTGCACTTTGCAAATAACTTTGCAGTTTTGCTGGTTCTATTTCTTTTGGATTGATTGACAACATGTTAATAAAGTTTTTACAAAGATACTTTTTTGAAATAATTTAGAAGTGTATAAGTTGATACAATTTTAGTATTTTTACTAACAAATTCTATTTATGCAGTTTTCCGAAAAGCGAAATATTTCACGTTGGTTCATCATATTAGCCTCTTTTTTTATTGTTATTCTAATTTTATGGAATACCTATAACTTTTTTCAAATTTTTAAAGTTGAAGAAAGAACCAAAATGGAATTGTGGGCAACTGCACAAAAAACATTAGTAAATGCTAATGAAAATACCGAAGTAGAATTACCTCTTCAGATAATTAGCGCGAACTCATCAAGTCCAATGATTCTAACAAATAGCGAAAATAAAATAATCAATTCTAACAATATTGATGAAGAAGTTCAAGCAGACAGTATTGCCTTATCTAACTTGTTAAAAACATTAAAAACAGAAAATGAACCTATTAAAATGGAGCTTTCTGAAAATAATTACCAGTTGCTTTATTATGGCAATTCTTCATTATTAAATAAATTAAAATACTATCCTATTGCGCTTTTGTTAATCATTATTTTATTTGGAGCTGTTGTTTATAACTTTTACAGAGCTACAAAAATGGCAACTCAAAATAAATTATGGGCAGGAATGGCAAAAGAAACAGCACATCAAATAGGAACTCCTTTATCTTCATTAATCGGCTGGCTTGAACTCTTAAAAATGGAAAACATAGAAGAAAGTACGTTATCTGAAATTGAAAAAGATATTAACCGATTACAAACAATAACCGATCGTTTTTCTAAAATTGGTTCGGAACCTGTATTAGAGAAAAAAGATTTTATTGAAGAAACTTTGAATTCAATTGAATATTTAAAATCTAGAACATCAAAACAAGTTGTTTTCACTATTAAAGTTCCTAAAGAACCTATTTACATTGAATTGAACCCAGCATTACATAGTTGGACTATTGAAAATTTAGTTAAAAATGCAATTGACGCAATGAAAGGAAAAGGAAAATTAGATATAACAATTGAAGAATCAAATAATATAGTAAAACTTAGAATTAAAGATTCTGGCAAAGGAATTCCAAAAAATCAATTCAACAAAGTATTTGAACCTGGTTTTACAACCAAAAAAAGAGGTTGGGGATTAGGTTTGTCTTTAACCAAAAGAATTGTACAAGAATACCATAAAGGAAGAATAAAAGTAGCTCAATCTGAAATTGGAAAAGGCACTACTATGCAGTTAAGTTTTAAAAAACCTTAACCTAACAATAACTTTATAAGCTTCTTCTTTAAATTAGTATAAGGTGAATATTTAAAATTAAACTCTAACCAAGTAGGTTTGTCTAAAATACTTTTATAATGAGAAAAAGTATCAAAACCATATTTACTATGATAACTTCCCATACCACTATTTCCAACTCCTCCAAAAGGTAAATTAGAATTAGAAATATGCATAATAGCATCATTAACAGCCCCTCCTCCAAAGGAAATTTCATTTAAAACAGTATTTTTAACTGAATTACTCTCTGTAAAAACATAACAAGATAATGGTTTTGGCAAAGATTTAATCTTTACTATTACTTCATTAATATTTGTATACTTAATCACTGGCAATATAGGTCCAAAAATTTCTTCTTGCATAACTAGATCATTAAACGTACAATTATGCATTACTGTAGGCTCAATAAGTCGTTCTTTTTCATGTACTTGTCCTCCAAAAAAAACTTTATCTGTATTAATTAACCTTGTCAAACGTTGCACATTTTTATCGTTAATAATTTGAACATAATTATCATTTTGTATACTATAATTGGCTTTTACAATTTCTAGTTTTAATAATTCTAAAAAGTGCTTTTCAATAGATTCATCTACAAAAATATAATCTGGAGCAATGCAGGTTTGACCTGCATTTAAAAATTTTGCCCAAACAATACGTTTTACAGCCATCTTTAAATTAGCATCTTTAGCTACAATTGTTGGGCTTTTTCCACCTAACTCTAAAGTAACTGGAATTAAATTTTTTGCAGCAGCCTGATATACAATTTTACCAACAGTTGAACTTCCTGTAAAAAATATTTTATCGAATTTAAAATGTAATAATTCTGTAGTTTCAGCTATTCCGCCTTCAACCACATGAAAATAATTTTCTTCAAAGTTAAAATTTATCAATTTTGCTAAGGCTTTACTTACGTGAGAAGCTATCTCGCTTGGTTTTAAAACAATGGTGTTTCCTGCAGCAATAGCAGCAATTACAGGCGCAATAGACAATTGAATAGGGTAATTCCAAGCACCTATTACTAAGACTGTACCTAAAGGTTCTGGTATAATATATGATTTAGCAGGGAAATTTGCGAAATTTGTTACTACCTTTTTTCTTTTTGACCAAGAAGACAAACCACTTAACGCCAAGTCAATCTCATGAATAAGCAAGCTAATTTCTGTGGTATAATTTTCAAAAGCTGATTTTTTAAAATCTTTAAAAATAGCCTCATTTAGCAAGGAATTATTGTTTAACAAAACAGTTTTTAATTTTTTTAATTGCTTTTTTCTAAACTCAATATTTTTTGTTTGATTAGTATTAAAAAAATCTTGTTGTCTCTTAAAAATAGTTTCCATAATTGATTAAAATAAAAAATCCTGAAAAATTTCAGGATTTAAGTTACATATTTTTTGCTATTCTATTTGCGATATCTTCAAATTCTTCAGTTTTAAGTGTTACTTTTCGCTGAAAACGCATATCATCCATATCTTGTAGTGGAATTAAATGAACATGAACGTGTGGCACTTCTAAACCTACAACAGCAACACCAATTCTTTTACATTCAATTGTTTTTTCAAGTGCTTTTGCTACTTTTCTAGAAAAAGCCATTAAACCCATGTACAAATCTTCTTCCATATCAAAAATCTTATTAATTTCTTGTTTTGGAATACAAAGTGCATGCCCTTTTGCATTAGGGTTTACGTCTAAAAAAGCTAGAAAATTTTCATCTTCAGCAATTTTATAACATGGGATTTCTCCGTTTACAATTTTAGTAAAAATACTTGCCATAATTTAGCTTCTTGTAATTTCAACAATATCAAACTTAATAACTCCATTTGGAACACTTATTTCAGCAACATCTCCAACGCTTTTTCCTAACAATCCTTTTCCAATAGGAGAAGTGACAGAGATTTTCCCTGTTTTTAAATCCGCTTCACTTTCAGCAACTAAAGTATAGATCATTTCCATACCGTTAACTTGATTTTTAATTTTAACCGTTGACAAAACAAGAACTTTTGAAAGATCCAATTGCGATTCATCAATTAATCTTGCATTAGCCACAACTTCTTCCATTTTAGAAATTTTCATCTCCAATAACCCTTGTGCTTCCTTTGCTGCGTCGTACTCTGCATTTTCAGACAAATCACCTTTGTCTCTTGCGTCTGCAATATCCTGTGAAGCTTTAGGGCGCTCAATACTTTTTAAGTGATCTAATTCATCTCTTAATTTTTTTAACCCTTCTGCCGTATAATATGATACTTTACTCATAACTTCATCGTTTATAAAAATAGAAAGAATCCCACATAAATGGGATTCCTTGTAACAAAGATACTAAAATAATTTTGAAATTATATTCTGCATCTCAATTACTT
>Ga0193962_1000513_pt1 | contig 17662 bp, 14 predicted proteins | sample FB_5_MG_FD_140335 | JGI IMG/M metagenome (GOLD analysis project Ga0193962, IMG submission 140335) | Microbial mat bacterial communities from the Broadkill River, Lewes, Delaware, United States - FB_5_MG | ecosystem: Environmental > Aquatic > Freshwater > River > Microbial mats | place: USA... | reverse complement strand
AGTTAGTATTTACTATTTGGGGAGATAACAGAGACCATGCTAGTTCCCTAAGAGAACTAATAAGCAGACTACGCAAAAAAATGTCCGAAGTAGAAATAATAAATACACCTAGTGTAGGGTATAGTATAATAAGTACCAAATAGGTGTATATAAAAAAAGGGGAATTTAATATATAGGATGCGTTAAACACACCCTATTTTTATAAAAAATGACTAATACCCACTAGCACTAATCATATAGTATATATATGATACAAGTGGTTGGAGATAGAATATCGTTGATACTGTAGCTACTCCTGCGATACCAATAATTGCCATCAATGGACGAGATAGATTGTAATATACTATATCTACATCTTGGACTTTATCTTTTAAGAACATATATACTATTAGTTTTAGATAGTAATACGCTGCTATTGCAGAGTTTAGTCCCATTATTATAGCCAACCATACATAACCAGCATTTACAGCTGCTTGCATTACATAGATTTTGCCCCAGAATACAGAAAATGGTGGTACACCTGCAAGGGATAGCATAAATAGTCCCATTATAACAGCACCTACTGGCATTATATGTACAAACCCTGCGAACTTCTCATACGGATGGTCATATCTTTTATTAAATCTTCTCTGCTTATGTCTTGAAATCCACAACATAGCAAATGCCCCTAGGTTGGTAAACATAAATAGTGCATAGTATAAGAATATACTTGTATTACCCTCTGTAGTATCTAGTGCCAACGCAGCCATAATAAACCCTGCGTGAGATATAGAAGAGTATGCTAACATTCTCTTTACATCATCTTGGACTAGTGCCATTATATTGGCTAGAGTCATAGTAAGGATTGCTATAATTAAGATTGTCCATCTTACCCACTCTATACCCAAATCTATATACATACCAAATATTCTGATACTCACTACAAATGCAGCGATTTTGGGAACAACTGACATATAACCAGCTAGTGGTGAAGATGCTCCCTCATATACATCAGGTGCCCATGTATGAAATGGAAATAGTGAGAGCTTAAATGCAAAAGCAACAAGCAACAACACAGATGAGCCAAATATAGCAATCATAAGCCCTGTCTCATCTACTCTTGTTGCCAATACCTTTGTCACTTGATATAGCTCAATAGAGCCACTAAGTGCATATATCACAGCAGAACCCATAGCAAAGAACGCAGCAGCTAATGCACCCATAGTGAAGTATTTGACTGCTGCTTCGTAAGAGTTGCTTCTGTTGTGAAGAGCTATAAGTGTATATAGTGCCAAAGATGCTGTCTCGATACCTACAAATATAAGTATAAGATTATCAGATGCTACCATAAATTGGAAACCTGCTATCATAAACAAGAAGAGTGCAAAAAACTCAGGGTATGAGTATTCATGAAATCTCTTTGAAGTGAGAGCTAGAGGAATAAAGAGCATAGATGCTACTATTATAAGAAGCTGTGAAATGATGGAGATACCATCAATTAGCATTACATCAAAAAAGCCTCTCTCATTTACGCCCAACCCTAAAACTGACCCAAAGTCTATAAATAGCACTAGAATAGTTAGCATTACATATAGTGACTTATGTAACTTTTCATTAAATAGGTCAATTATCAAAATAATCAAACCACCTGCAATAGCAATAAGCATTGGTGCAAGTGTAATAAGGTTTAAATCTTCTAAGCTTACATTAATTGGCTGTAACATTAGACACCTCCTCAGTTGTTGTAGATTTCTTAGCTACTCTTATCATATCTTTCGCCTCTTGTGTAATCGCTTTTCCGTCCATAAACTCCAACATCAACTTAACAGAGTTGTCAATAGGTGCTAGTATTGGTTTAGGATATACACCCAACCAGATTACAATAGCTACAAGTGGTATAAGTGACCATGTCTCTCTACCCTTAATATCTGTTAGCTTTTTGTTCTCATCATTTGTGATTGGTCCAAAGAAAGTCTGTTTAAATATAGACAACATATAAACAGCACCCAATATAATAGAAGTACCTGCTAGGATAGTTATAATAGGCGATACTTGATAGAATCCAACAAGTACCAAGAACTCACCAACGAACCCTATCGTAAGAGGTAGTCCAACCGAAGCCATAAGCATAATACCAAATATAACGGCAAACTTAGGCATAACAGATGCTATACCACCAAACTCACTCATAAGCTTAGTGTGTCTTCTATCATAAATCATACCAACGAGCATAAACAATGCACCTGAGACGATACCGTGAGATAACATCTGAAATACAGAACCTCCGATACCCTCAGCATTCATAGCAAATATACCCAGCATAATGATACCCATGTGAGATATTGATGAGTATGCTATAACTTGTTTAATATCTTTTTGTGCATACGCCACCATCGCAGTATATATAATCATAATGATTGATAGTATAGCTATAGGTGTAATCGCTATCACCGAAGCATCAGGGAACATAGGAAGTGAGAACCTAACAAATCCATAAGTACCCATTTTTAGTAGTACAGCTGCAAGGATTACCGAACCAATAGTCGGTGCTTGTCCGTGAGCGTACGGTATCCAAGTATGGAATGGAAACATCGGTACTTTGATAGCAAAACCTATAAAGAATGCAAAGAATAGCCACAACTGATAATCAACAGGTAAGACCAAAGCGTACCAATCTGTAAGTGCGAAACTCCATACACCTGTAATGTTGTGATAGATATAAGCTACAAACAACATACCCACAAGCATAATCAAAGACCCTGTAAAGGTATATAAAAAGAACTTGATAGAGGCATATACTCTCAAAGGTCCACCCCATGCACCGATTATATATAACATCGGTACAAGAGATAGCTCCCAGAATAGATAGAATATAATAGCATCAAGTGCCACAAATACACCAACCATTGTCATCTCCAAGAAAAGCAAAGAGATAATCATATTTTTGATGTTTTTTGTCTCACCCATACTAGCCATACCAATAAGAGTCATAAGTGTTGTCATAATTATGATAAATAGTGAGATACCATCAGCACCCACATAATATGAGACTCCCATATCAGGAACTAGAGGTATCATCTCTACAAACTGCATACCTGCATTTGAGGTATCAAAACTAAACCATAGCCACAAAGAGAGTAGAAACTCTATCAAGGCTACGGTGATACCATAAGCCCTTGCACTATCTTTATCTACTATAAATCCTAGCAATCCTGCAACTGCTGGGAAGAATACTAATATACTTAAAATATTTTCCATTATTTCCCCTTAACTTAACATCGCTGAGATAGCAGCAATAACCAATAAGATTACACTACCAACAGCCATCCAATTTAGATAGTTAGATAGGTTACCTGTCTGCATCCCTCTAACACCATCTCCTGTATGGTAGAAGAATTTGGCTATACCATCTACTGTTGCATCTACTATTTTCAAATCTACCTCTTTCCACAATATCTCTGAAATCATCGCATAAGGCTTGGTGATGACCTCTTCATATAGTTGTGGGATATAGTATTGATTTGCAAGAAGTCTATAGATAAAGCTCTCTTCACACTTCTCATCTCTTTTGAGTCCATTGGCATATTTTCTATATGCCAACAATATACCACCTATAGCAAATACCAATACAATAGCTGTCAAATATACAATAAGCTCGTGTGTATGGTGACTCATCTCATAAGCTGGAAGAAGCTTTGTTATAAATGCCTCAAAGTGTCCCATACCAAACCCTGCTACAACTGCCAATATAGCCAAAGGAGACATAGCTACAAGAACAAAACCATACATCTCGTGAGGATGGATACCTGACTCACTGTATCTCTCATCTCCGTGGAATGTAAGGAATACTTGTCTAAAGCTATAAAATGCTGTCATACCTGCTGTAATCACAAGCATAGCCCATAATATATAAGTCCCCTCATTAAATGCTGTCTCGATGATAGCATCTTTGGAGAAGAACCCTGCGAATATTGGGATACCTGCTAAGGCTAATGATGCAACACCCATATAGACATAAGTCCACTTCATAGCCTTTTTGAGTCCACCCATTTTGAACAAGTCAAGCTCACCATCCATAGCATGCATAACATTACCAGCACCCAAGAATAGAAGTGCCTTAAAGAATGCGTGAGCTGCAAGGTGAAATAGTGCTATCCAGTAAGCACCAAGTCCAGCAGCTGCAAACATATACCCTAGCTGTGATAGTGTAGAGAATGCGATAATTCTTTTGAGGTCACGATTGACTAGTGCCATAGAGGCAGCAAAGAATGCCACAAATGTACCAAGTGCTGCTATAAAGAAGCTAACCTCTGGAGTCATAGCAAAAAGTGGATTAGCTCGAATAATCAAAAATACACCTGCTGTTACCATCGTTGCTGCGTGGATAAGAGCCGATACTGGTGTAGGACCCTCCATTGCATCTGTGAGCCAAGTGTGTAGAGGAAACTGTGCTGATTTACCCATAGCACCTATAAATAGTGCTATTGCTATAGTGTTTAGTATTGTTTGGTCCAAAAATGGAAGCTGTGTAAATACTTCATCATATTGAAGTGAGCCTGTATTCCAGTAGATTACAATAATACCTATAAGCATACCAAGGTCTGCTATACGGTTCATAATAAACGCTTCATTCGCTGCCCAAGATGGAGAGATAGATGGATTATCTTCTCTACTCTGGTCTGGTTTGTGATACCAAAAACCAACTAGAAGCCAAGAACATACTCCAACACCTTCCCAACCTATAAATAGTCCTGCGAAGTTATCACTCATAACAAGTACCATCATTGAAAATACAAATGCCGATAGATATGCGAAAAATCTATTGAAACTCTTGTCATGGTCCATATACCCTATAGAGTAGATATGGACTATAGTAGATACTAAAGTAACAACTGTCATCATAGTTACAGATACAGCATCAACTACAAATCCAAAAGGGATAGTTAAATCTCCTGCACTTATCCAATCCATCATAGTTACATGAACGCTCCCACCTGTCATATAGATATGGTATGCCAAGATAGCAGAGGCTACAAATGAGACAAAGAGAAGCAAAGAGGCTACTACACCTACAAAAATCGCTCTTTGACTCATCCCAAACAGTGCTGAAAATAGCGAACCCACAAAAGGTGCAAAAAGTGCTATATATACTAAATTTTCCATTATTACCCTTTCATATTTGCTAGGTCGTCGAGGTCAAGACTTCCATGTTTTTTGAATAGTACAATCAATATACCTAGTCCAACTGCCACTTCACTAGCTGCGATTGCTATAATAAAAAAAGCAAACATCTGACCTGTAAGGTCATTGTAGTAGTGGGATATTGCAGCAAATGCGATATTTACAGCATTTAGCATAACCTCTGTTGCAAAAAATAGCATCAAAAGGTTTCTTCTTCTTAGTACACCGACTAATCCTATAGAGAATATAATCGCTGATACTATCAAGTAGTGAGAGAGACCTATTATCATTTTTTATCCTTTACAATCATAATTTCATCATCTGCATTCATATCTTCGGTTAGACTCATATCCATCTTCTTACCTGCTAGAATAATACCTGCTATCATAGCAACTAGAAGCATCAATGCTGCAACTTCAAATGGTACAAGATATTTGGTAAATAGTACAATACCTACATCTTGTGCATTACCTACACCCTCGTGCATTGGGTATAGTGCTTCAATATTTTCACTAAATATCGGCGCACAAAACATCAATACAAGAACCAACGCACTCATACCTCCCAACAAGAAGACAAGTGCATTGTTTGTATTTTTCTCTTTTATATCTCTTGTAGCATCAAAAAACATCATCGCAAATGCGTATAGAGCCATAATAGCCCCCACATATACAATAAGCTGAACCACACCCAAGAAGTCTGCTCCTAATAGGAAGAAAAAGCCTGAAATTAGTACCATAGCTGCTGCTAGTGATGTCATAGCATATAGTACATTTTTGCTCATAACTGTAATTAAAAATAGTCCTATAGTCAAAATAGAGAAGATATAAAATGCTACCCCCTCTACTGTAATGGTTGCTATAAAGTTATCCATATTGCCCCCTTTTTAATACGCTAATGGCGTTTTTTTGATATTCTCATCAGCATTTGGTGTCACAGCACCAAATCCGTCATACTCTTGTTGTAGGTTAAGTTTGTCAATAGGTGTTAGCATATCATCAAAGATTGAGTATCCAGCTCTCTGTTCAGAGGCATTTTCATATCTACCACCATGTACGATAGCAAGTTCTGGACAAACCTCTGCACAATATCCACAAAATATACATCGACCAAAGTTGATAGTATATTCACTTACCTCTTTTCTCTGGTTCTCATCATACCTTGTATCCATAGCTATACAGTTGGAGATACATATCTTCTCACAAAGTCCACAACCAATACATCTATAGTGTCCACTCTCTAGTAGTCTAAGCATCTCATGGATAGCTCTATATCTAGGAGATATAGGTAGCTTCTCAAATGGGTACTTGATTGTGTGCATATTGCCACCAAACATAGCATTTCCCATCTCTCTGATAGTGACCCACAAACCTACAAATAGCTCCAACTTGAAAGTTCGTTTAACTACTTGTGTAAATCTAGCTATACCCTCTGGACTCTCGCCCAAATCGAGTAATACATAATCTTGTGTACCGACGGTTCTGTTTTTAAATTGTTCTAAACTCATACCTGCTCCCTTATAGCATTATTACGATACCAGTAATCACTAAGTTGATTACTGCTATTGGCATTAATACTTTCCAACATAACCACATCAACTGATCTGGTCTAACATGTGGCCATGCTGCTCTTACCCATACCATCAAGAAGAAGAAGAATGCGATTTTAAGTATAATCATCAACCAGCCCAACTGATGAGAGCCATCATAACCACCCAAAAATACAACTGAAGCGATAATAGCTATAGTAATCATATTGGCATACTCTCCAATAAAGAACATACCCCATCTCATACCTGAATACTCTGTAGCATATCCCGATACAACCTCGGCTTCATGCTCTAGGAGGTCAAATGGTGTTCTGTTGGTCTCTGCAAATCCTGCTATCAAAAATAGTACAAATGCTACAGGCTGTTGCCATATAATCCAAGAGCCTATTCCACCTGCTTGTGCTTCGTTGAAATCTACAAAAGATAGTGAGCCTACAAGCATAATAGGAGCTAATATAGATAATCCCGTGATTACCTCATAAGATAGAAACTGAACAGCAGTTCTAGCACTTCCTATGATACCCCATTTGTTCGCTTGTGACATACCTGCTAGAAGTGGGCCATAAAGCCCAGCTGCCATCATACCAAGTACAAACAATATACCGATATTCAAATCAGATGCGATAGATGGTACAAATACACCACCTACTATAGGAATAGCCACACCAAATGCCTCTGTAGGGATAGTGAAGTCAGGAAATACAGGAACAGCAGATAGTGCGATAAATGCCGTCGCTGCGGTAATAGCTGGTGCGATTTTAAAGATAAATTTATTTGCATTTTGAGGTACTATATCCTCTTTTGTAAATAGTTTAACTCCATCTGCTAATACCTGCAAAAGTCCATAAGGTCCTACATGCATAGGTCCTAATCTTCTTTGTATAAATGCTATTATTTTTCTCTCCAAATAAGTACCAAACCCAGCGAGTGCTGAAATCACAGCCAAGATAATAACGGCTTTGATTATCACCCCTAAATAGGTCACTTGTGGGAGATTTTCTACGAGTGTTACTTCCATATTACACCTTTCTTATTGTTACTGTTTGATATCTAGACTCACCAAAGAGACTATATACATCTTCTGCTGATTTAAAATCTGGCACTTTGAGGATATCACCCTCTATCTTGTTATCTGCAACCACATCTAAAACAATTGAGCCATTTTCAAAGACAACCTCTACCTTATCACCAAGACTCTCTGCTTTGGCTACACTTGCATAGAGAGAGAATGTCTCAAAGATTTGAGTTGCTTTATCTGTAAAGTCATTGAACTGCCTAGCTGGGTTACATCTATATGCTATCTCACCCTCAAGCACATCAGACTCATCAAACTTCTCTACTTCTAGTAACTCTACCTCTTGTGATGATGTATCTAATCTATAACCTCTATTATCACACCCATCATTTGAGAAGCTATTACTCAAAGAGTCAAACTCTATGGATTTGAAGCCCTTATTCTCAGGTAGTAGTGGTGTCCAATCTATAGTGTTGTTCATATTTGATAGACCTAAAGCTCTCATAATATCATTAAGCTCATATCCACCATAAGGCAACGCAGAGTTGGTAGGTAATACTCTCTTGCTAATTGAAGTAATAGTTCCCTCTTGCTGATTGAGAGCAGGAATATCTAAATCTCCATCACCTAGGGCTGATACTCTAAAGTCACCATTTTCGTTATATCCTACAACCTCTCCACTCATCTCATCATCTAGTTCACATATCAAAGCTACACCTAGTGCGTTTGATTTTGGAGGAGTCATTACTACTTTTATAGATGAAGTAGCTTCGATAAGAGCTATAAGTTTGGCTAAGTTAGAAGCTCTTTTGTGGTAGTAAAAATCTTCACCTACCATAAGTGAGAAGTTCTCTTTTTTCTTCATCATCTTATCAAATGCTTCATCAAACTTATCAGAGTCACTACCTAGAAGCTCAACTAAACCATTTCTAGTTACAGTTATCTCTTTATCCTCCATAGTAGTAACTTTCTTAGTTACATCCTCTTCTTCACCACTCTCTGCATTAACAACTTTTTCAGTAACGCTTTTTATTACCTTCTCTTTGATAATCTTTGTCTCTTCTCTTTTGAAACTAGCTATATAATCTTTTACATCACTTGGTAGTTTAGACTCATCTGCAAACAAATCAAGTATTAGATAGAGTGAAGCCTCTTCAAGTCCTGCTTTGTGATTAAATGTCTCTATACTCTTACCAAATGTAGGAATAAGTCTATCTCCAACTGGGTGAAAATATAACCCTGCACCTTTATTAAGTTTTTGAACATTATTAAAAGCATACTTCATAGCAGGAGAGTCATTTCTCATAGCCATACCAACACTTATAACAAAATCACTACTTCTCATAATCTCATCTGTATCTGTAGTGTAAAGAGAGTTTCCTGAAGCCTCATTGTAGTAACCCAAGAATTTTTGGAACGCTCTTACCTCTGGATTGTATAGTTTAGTCCCTAGATTTTCTTTGATAGTCTGAAGCATAAGAGCCTCTTCATTGGTAATCATAGAGTTAAATCTAATAGTACCAGCTCGTCTGAACGCTTCAACAGCACTATCAAAGCTCTCTTTATCTTTGATTACATCTGCATTTTCAAAGTCATAGGCAAATCTAGCAGAGCCATCTAGTGTGCTATAGCTCCACTCATTGGTTACTCTATAGATTTTGGGTCTTCTATCTGCTATAGAGGTTGGTTTGACCTCATAGTATATAGATGCACCATCACTAGAGTGAGCAGATACAGCAGGTATTCTAGTCAAATCCCACGCATTTGAGCTATATACAAAATCTCTACTAACCAATGCACCAACAGGACAAACAGCGATACACTCACCACAATCAGAACAATCGGTCTCACCTGTACCATTGCTTGGAGCGATAATAGATTTTTGAAGCTTATTCCACATAGAGTAGGCATCTTTTGGCATTGTATCTTTGTACTCTTTTGCTAGTAGCTCTCCACCTCTTTTGACAGTAGTAATAGCACTATCACCTATCATATCTTTACATACAGTTGTACATCTCTCACATACGATACAAAGTCCTGCATCATAGTGAAGAATAGAACTCCAATTTGTAGTCTCTCTTTTGGTATCAGCTATCATATAAGATTGACTATCTACACCGATTTCTAATGTGTAGTTTTGTAGTTCACACTCACCACTTTGGTCACATACACCACACTGGAGAGGATGATTAACATCATACACCTCCATAATAGCTCTACGCTCTTCTAAGATATTAGGGGTATCAGTGGTAACACTCATCCCCTCTTTTACTTTAGCATTACAAGCATACACCTGCTTCCCGTCTGCTTCTACTAGACAGATACGACACGCTAAGGTAGGTGAACATCTTGTCAAGTAACATATAGCAGGTATAAAAACATCATTGGCACGAGCAGCATTGAGGATATATTCACCCTCTTTTGCCTTGAACTCTGTGCCATTAATGGTGATATTTATCATATTATCCATTGTTATTTCCTACTTTTTTATTATTCATTTTCTCAAATTTTAACCTACTAAATCTATAAGAGGATACCAAAGGGGTACTTAAGCCCATATCATAAGTAGGGTTAAGTGCTATCGTTCCTTTCATAGATGAGTCAATCTTAAACACTCTTTCAAACTCAATACCATCTATCTCAAATCTAATTGTATCACCATCACTTAGTTTCGTAACTATCGAAAACTGTGGAGAGCCTAATAAAAATGGCTCTTGTGATATAGGTTTACATAGATTTGTAAATGCAGAGAACTGCTCTTTTGGATTGTAGTTATATACAACAGCACCATCAAAAGCATCTATCTCTGAAATCTCATCAAAGGCTGTATGTACAGAGGTTTTGATAGAGTTCAATAGATAGCCTCTATGCTCCTCACCTTTGGTATCAAAGTAGTCAGGTAAATCATCAAAACTCTCACTCTTAAATCCACCCTCAATAGGTAGAGAGTCTGTATAGTCTATAGTCTCATCTGATACGATACCCAAAGCGTTAGCTATATCATTAAGCTCATATCCACCATAAGAGACCCCTGCGTTTATAGTTACAACTCTTGCTTCAAGTGTAGTGACTGTACCCTCTTGTTGAACAAGTGATGGCATATCCAAATCACCCTCACCAAGTGCTGATAGCGTGAAGTCTGCTTTGGCATTGTACCCTACACTACTCCCCTCTATCTCATCATCAAGTTCACAAATCAACGATACACCCATACCGTTACCAAGAGGTGGCACACATACTACATTGAAGTGTGCTTCTCTCTCTAGTAGTGCTAATAGTCTAGCGATATTTTGGGATTGTGGGTGAGAGTATAAATCAGACCCCACTACCAACGAGAAGTCCGATTTTTTATCTAGTGAGTGAGCCAAATCCTCTAGCTCTTCTTCACCGACATTGGATTCAGCACTAAGGTTACCAATATCCAAATCATCTAAAAATGCTCTCACACCTACGGGTATATCTATATCTTTAAGTAGAGTATCTACAAGAAGTGCCGTTACGCCCTCTTCACTTCCTACTTCATACTTGATAAACTGTGTAACGATATTTTTAATCTCAATATCTTCTATTGGGTGCATATAGACAACTCTTGCTCTATTCCACTTACTAGCCATATTGATATGATATTTTACCATTGGGTTATCATCATTTATACGAGTACCCAAGATAATTACACCTTTTGAGTTAGCTATACTTTTGAGGTCTCCTTTGGGTAGTGATTTGCCTGTGATATGGCTATAGGCTTGTGTAAACTTCTGATAAGCTCTAGCTTCATGAGAGATTAGTTTGGTGTTGTACTTCTCTTTTATCTTCTGCAGTATAAGAGCCTCTTCATTGGTGATTTGAGGAGCAAATATAATGCTACCTGCACTCTTGAACGCCTCAACTGCCTCATCAAATGCTTTTTTATCTTTTGTTACACCATTATTGGCATAATCAAATCCATATCGCCCTGCTCCACATAGTGAGCTAAACTCATAAGGGTTACTTACTCTATAAATACTATCTCCCTTTACCTCATAACTCATAGAACACCCTGCCCCACAGTGCGTACAAGCCGTTGGTATTTTTTCTAACTCCCAAGCGTTGGCACTATATTTAAAGCTACTATCTACCAATGCACCTACAGGACAAACTGACGCTGCTTCACCAAGTGATGCGTAGTTTTTCTCTTTTTTGTTATTGATGATAGTTGATGAGTATCCACCAAACTTAAGCTCCAACGCCTCATCACCTGTAATCTCAGTAGAGACTCTTACACACTTCTCACACATAATACATAGAGCTGAATCATAACTTACATGTCCCCAATTCTCTACAGGTCTATGTTGGTCTCTTGTAGTAAACGGCTGTTGGCTCACTCCAAACTCTAGTGTTTTGTTCTGTAAATCACACTCTCCACTCTGGTCACATACACCACACTCTAGTGGGTGGTTTACATTATAGAGTTTCATAATGTTTTGTCTCTCTTTATGTAGTGAAGCATTTTGAGTCGTGATAACAGCACCATCAGTCGCTCTCTCTTGACAAGACAAAATCGCCCCCTCAACTCCCTCAACATCCACAATACACATACGACATGATGCTATAGGTTTTACCTTTGTTAGATAACACATAGTAGGGATATAGATACCGTTCTCTCTAGCTATAGTTAGTATAGTCTTGCCAAATGTACTCTTGCACACTTTGCCATCTATTGTGATTGTAATTGGTATATTTTTATTATTTATATTCATCATACTGCCACCATAGATATATAATAACAACGCATACATCTCTCCGCTTCAGAGATAGCCTCTTGACCACTAAAGCCAAGATTTACCTCTTTTTGATTATCTATCCTCTCAGGTGTAGAGAGTTTTTGGCTCACCTCTCTAGGGATATTTGGCATCCATCCTGTTACTTTCTCTTTTTTGTCATAGACTCTAAGTCTATTGAGGTGGTCTTCCATAATCTCATCATCAAGAAGAGTACATTTACCATCATATATATAACGACTAATCACAGAGGCTGCTCTTCGGGCTTGTCCTACTGCATTGACTATAGTCATAGGACCATACTCACAATCTCCTGCTGCAAATAGTCCCTCTCGTGAAGTCATATAATCTTTACCATTGGTCAAAACAGAGTTCCAAGAGGTCATCTCAATATTCCACTCCTCAGGAAGGATTTGAGTATCAAGAGCTTGTGATACAGCAGGGATAAGGTAGTCACACTCTATCTCAAAATCACCATCTTCTATCTTGACAAGTTGCGCTCTCCCACCATCAGGGTCAGGGATAAGCTCAAACTTATTGATTTTGAGTTTTGTAATATTATTCCCATCATCATAAATCTCCTCAATAGCAGAGTGAAATATAAACTCAACACCCTCTTCAACTGCTTCGTGATACTCTTCATAGGTAGTGTTTCTAATAATTGTCTTCTCATCTCTACGATAGAGCATAATTACCTTTTTTGCACCCTCTCTAATAGAGCATCGCACAACATCCATAGAGGTAAATCCACCACCAACACAGACGACTGTTTTGCCTTTAAGCTCGTTTGAGGCTGGAGAGCCGATACGATATTTGTGCCATAGATTTACCTTATCTAGCATCTCAATAGCACCCCAATAACCACCCATTTGAGTATTTTCGTTATTGGCTCTTACTTTTTTAGATAGTCTCGCCCCAAATCCAAGCATAGTAGCATCATACTCTTCATCTATCTCTTTGAGTCTATCTGCTGTAACTCTATGGTTGTTTGTGATAGTAACTGTGGGGAGTTCTAGTACAAAATCTATATCTTTATTATACTTATCTACAGGCATCCTATACTCAGGAACACCCACTGCTACCTCACCACCATTGACTGGAAGCTCTTCAAATATATCTACTTGAATTCCTTGTACTCCTAGATAGTACGCAGCTGTAAGCCCTGCTGGACCTGCACCGATAATGGCTACTTTTTTTCCATCATCTCTGGCTGGTTTTGGCTCAACTGGGTGAAGCCAAGGAACTTCGTGGTCGGTCTCATAATCTGCACCAACTCTTTTGAGTTCCATAATAGATATAGGCTCATCAAGATTGGCTCTTCTACACGCATCTTCACACGGATGTGGACATACTCTACCACAAGTGTGAGCTAGTGGCATAGTCTGTCTCGTTGCACTTAGTGACTCTGTAAATACCATATCTCTAACACCCTCAATATAAGCAGGAATATCAACATGTGCAGGACACATATCTGTACATGGTGCTGTTACTTTGGCTATATAAGAGGTGTCACCGTTATAGTGTTTTGATGGAGTTTGATTATCAATACAGTTATCAAACTGCTCTTTGTAGTGTTCCATCAAGTCCAAAATAGGTTTTGGTACGGTCTTTCCTATCTCACACTTTGAAGTTGTCATCATAGTTTGACTAATCTCTTTGAGGTGCGTTATATCATCTCTGCTACCCTCACCTCTTGCGATTTTGTCTAGTAAATCGTATAGAATTCTACCACCCCATCTACCCGGTGCGCATCTACCACACGCTTCTGAATACTTCTGATATTGAGAAGCGTATTGATTAGCTAACTCAACGGCATCTATATCTTCATCAAATATAGCTACACCATCCCAACCGATAAAGGCTTTAGAAGTGCTATCTCCATGGTAAGTCTGAGGTAGCTTAAAGGCTGTCTTGTCCCACTCATTGGATGATTTATCACGGTTGTCGATAAACTCATCCCTCCAAGTAGAAAATATTACCCCCGACATTACTCTGCCTTCTCTGTCTCTATAGAAGCTTCATCAAGAGATTTGTTATCTGCTTTTTTTACTACTATAGTCCAATCTACTTCATTGAATTTAAGTGAATTCATAAGCTCATGTCCACTAGACTTAATCACATCAGCAGACTTTTGTATAGAGCTAAAATCACCTACTTCAAATAGAAAAATTCCCACTTCACCCACTTTGAGACCTTTATCGATAAGCTCAACCATCCTATCGTAAAATTCATCTTTTAAGTGTCGTAAATCATATCTTTTCATTTTTTCTCCTCTTTGCCTAGACGGCTACAATTATTATGAGCCTATATTAACGGTCAACTTCACCAAATACTATATTAGTTGAACCAATAATAGTAACAACATCTGCTATATATGTACCGACCAAAATCTCTTGAAGTAGTCCTGTATGGAAGAAGCTAGGAGCTCTACATTTGAGTCTATAAGCATACGGTTCACCCTCTGATTTGATATAAAAGCCTAGTTCACCCTTTGGTGACTCTGTAGGAACATATACTTCACCTTTTGGTGGTCTCATACCCTGAGTAACAAGTACAAAGTGTTGCATAAGTGCATAGTTTTGAGTCATAATCTCCTCTTTTGGAGCAGATATATATTGAGGTGAGTGAGCCATAAGCTCTGGTGTGGTCTCTGCATACAATGGAATAAGCTGTCTTATGATACGAGTAGATTGCTTCATCTCTGCCATATAGAGTCTATATCGTCCATAGCTATCACATCTATCACTTACAGGAATATCAAAATCAAGCTCACCATATAGCTCATAAGGCTCCTCTTTTCTGATGTCATAATTGACATTACTTCCTCTAAGCATAGGACCAGTACAACCCCAAGATAGAGCATCTTCAGTAGATAAGACACCTACATCTTCAAGACGCATCTTCCATATACGGTTCTTCTCTAGTAGTGCATTATATGTGTGTTCAAGTTCATAATCTACCTTATCACAAAACGATGCTGCATTTTCTAACCAACCCTCAGGTAAATCAAGAGGTACACCACCGATACGAACTGCTGAGTGAGTAAGTCTAGCCCCACAGTAATCCTCCATCAAATCCATAGCAAACTCTCTCTCACGGAAAGCATACAAGAATACACTCATAGCACCAACATCAAGAGCGTGAGTAGCGATAAAGAATAGGTGAGATATTACACGGTTAATCTCTAGCAACATAGTTCTAATCACTTGAGCTCTTCGTGGTGCTTCAATATCTAGTAGCTTCTCTACTGCTAGTGCATAGGCGTAGTTGTTTGCCGTGGCTGCTATGTAGTCTAGCCTATCTGTTGTAGGCAAAAACTCATTATATGTCATATTCTCTGCCATCTTCTCAATACCACGATGAAGATACCCAATATCAGGATAAGCTTTTACTACCTGCTCACCATCTAACTCTAGGACTAATCTTAGCTGACCATGAGCAGACGGGTGTTGAGGACCGAAGTTTATAACCATTGTCTTGTCATCTCTCTCGAAATTGAGATTTTCAAAAAATGGAGTTAATTTATTTGATACTTGCATACGCTCTCCTATCTTCTCTCGTCTAAGACTTTAGACTTTTTGCTATTGTAGTTTGTCAAGAAAATTTTACTATAAGCTATCTCTTGTTCACTCTGGGCTTCTGCTACTTCTGCACCAAATGGCACTTCATAACCTACTCTTGAGAATCTCTTGCTATCTTCTCTATCTATATGAGCAGGGTCTCTATTTTCAGGTCCGATTATATCTCTATACTCTTTCCCAAAGATTTTATCTACCTCATACCACGAAGCAAACTCATCACCCTCTAGTGGATAAGTTTTAAGTAAAGGATGCCCTTCCCAATCATCAGGCATAAGAATTCTTTTGAGGAATGGGTGATTGTTTACTTTGATACCAAACATATCAAATAGCTCTCTCTCTGCGAAGTTGGCAGATTTATAAAGTGGTGTGATACTCTCAATAGGCTCACCATCTTTAATACGACATACTACTCTAACTCTCTTTGCTTCATTTACATTGAGAAGTTGATAAAATAGCTCAAATTCACCATCACGAGCTAGATAATCTACAGCCGATTGCTCTGAACACTGTGTATATCCACACTCCTCTTTGAGCTTTTTTATTACTTTTATATTATCAGTCGCTTCTATATGGATAACTAGTTGTCCCACTTCTACATAAGACTCTTTGCTATCTTCACCCACTGCTTCTACTACAGCTACAAAATGCTCATCTTCAACAGCCAATCTAGGTACTCTAGGTGCTACCCAAAATCTATCTGTATAGTATGATTTTTTCTGAACGCTATCTTTTGGTACATATTTTCTCATTAGACTAACCTCACTCTTCTGCCTGTTTGCATAGTCAAATCTTGCTTTGTATTTTTCTTCATATCAGCAGACTCTCTTCTGATTTTGGTCTGAAGCATCATCATCGCATATTGAAGCGTCTCAGGACGAGGCGCACACCCGGGGAGATAAATATCAACTGGTATAATTCTATCAACACCCTGCACTGTTGCATAAGTGTTAAACATACCACCTGTATTGGCACAACTTCCCATAGATATTACCCACTTTGGCTCTGTCATCTGGTCATAGAGTCGTCTTGCAAACTCTGAGTGTTTTTTAGAAAGAGTTCCTGCTAATATCATCACATCAGCTTGTCTAGGAGAGGCTCTAAATATAGTCCCCATTCTATCGAAGTCATATCTCGAAGCTCCCGATGCCATCATCTCAATAGCACAACAAGCTAGTCCATAAGTAAGAGGCCAAAGTGAATTTGAACGCCCCCAGTTTACTAATTTATCTACCGATGTTAAGGCTATCGGTAACCCTGCCGATGAGGCGTAATTTACTTGATGCTGTGCCATTCAAGAGCTCCTTTTTTCCATGCGTATATAAAACCAATCGCTAATAGTAAGATAAATAATATCATCTCTGCAAAACCAAACCAACCCAATAGTTTGAAGTCAATCGCCCATGGGAACATAAAGATAATCTCCACATCAAACAATATAAACAAAAGTGCTATCAAGTAGAACTGTACTGATATAGTATTGGGTTGTTTGGTAACTTCTGGTCCACATTCATATATAGATAGTTTGAGTTTCTCTGTATCCAACCTCGCTAATTTCCTAGAAATAAACCTTGCCAAAGCAAGTGTTGCAGGAAACGCCACT
>Ga0193962_1000509_pt1 | contig 17735 bp, 13 predicted proteins | sample FB_5_MG_FD_140335 | JGI IMG/M metagenome (GOLD analysis project Ga0193962, IMG submission 140335) | Microbial mat bacterial communities from the Broadkill River, Lewes, Delaware, United States - FB_5_MG | ecosystem: Environmental > Aquatic > Freshwater > River > Microbial mats | place: USA... | reverse complement strand
TAATGACTGCTGCATCACTCTTGCTGGTCAATCCGGCAACTTCCAGCTCAACGTAATGCTGCCACTTGTAGCCCACAACCTGACTCAGAGCCTAGAGCTCTTAACTAACAGTATCCTGTTGCTGGCAAATAAGGCGATATTAAAGATGGAGGTCAATCATCATCGGATTGAATCAGCATTGGCACACAACCCTATTTTGATCACCGCACTTAATAAAATTATCGGTTACGAACAAGGTTCGATCATTGCCAAGCAGGCCTATGCTCAAAATCGACGTGTACTGGACGTAGCAATAGAAGTAACAGGCATGGACCCGAAGGAACTCGAAAAGTTACTTGACCCACACAAACTAATCTAGGGACCAGAATCTTATATTCAGTAGCTCACGTCTTGTAGAACGTCTCCACCGGAGACGGATCTACATCCTCACCAACTCCGGCACTGTGACCATAGAGTGACCAACACGAAATACGCCCCGCAAACGGTTCTTGGGTGCGCCTTTAGCTCAGTTGGATAGCCAGCAATATTCGTAAGGAAACAAGGAGATAGGGTAATACAAAAAGTGGCGCGCCTGGAGGGAATTATTCGCTACGCTCACCCTTCGGGCCGTCGCAAGCTCCGTTGTCTCGCTTCGCTCGGCTCGAACCCATCGGGGGTTTTATTCGCAGAAGCTCACCCTTCGGGCCATTGTCGCAAGCTCCAATGTTATCTCGCTGCGCTCGGTTCACCCTACAGGCGACAGAGTATTAAATTAGCTATGTGCTGAATTTAAAGATGGGGAAATATTTTCAAAAAAGTGGCGCGCCTGGAGGGAATTATTCGCTACGCTCACCCTGCGGGCCGTCGCAAGCTCCGTTGTCTCGCTTCGCTCGGCTCGAACCTATCGGGGGATCTCACCCTCCAGTTCAGTACTCTAAATATCGAATGGGAATAAACTGAAAGATGTGAAGAAATATAAAAAAGTGGCGCGCCTGGAGGGATTCGAACCCCCGACCAACAGGATCGGAACCTGCTACTCTATCCAGCTGAGCTACAGGCGCACTCAAGAAGTGTTTGCGGGGCGTATTCTACCCATGCGTTCTTGATTCGCCAAGCTTTATTCTTATTCAAGCGGATGGTGAAAGGAGCGATGCGGGGCTGTATAGGCTTTTTATCTCTTCTTCGACATCCCCTTGCATCAAAACTTCCCAGGATTGACGATCTTCTGTGAACGAAAGAAACGCCTGGCAGCTACCACATCGATAGATTCGTTGATTGGGGATTTCACTCAAAAGCGTAAGGCTGGCATCGTTACGCGGCTCACCTTTTAATTGATGGCACACACAGTTTTCAGACATTCCATTGCGGGGCATTACGATCACCATTATTATTTTTAGACCTTAGTATTACTTAACATTTGTACTCCTTTAGTTTTAGAAAATCTATTTTTTTATAATTCTTTCTCCTTTTTAACGCCTCTTACCGTTAAACCCATAAAAAAATGCGCTAAATCATTCGATTACAGGCTACTCGGGCCAAAGCCCCATTTCAGTTGTGATTATTTATCGCTATAATCCGCAACCGGTGAAACTTTGAGCAGTCGAGTCTGAATATCCGCCCCTGAGCACCTCTTGAGGCTGGGCATCCTGACAGACCGAACTGCCCGTATTTAAATTTGGTTGATTGAGAGGTCGTGACTGTGAAAAAAATCACTTCAGCATTGGTTGCTCTAGGTCTAGGTATTGCATTGAGCGCATCTGTACAGGCGACATCTAACGATGAAGCTGTAGCAGAGCGTATTAAAGCAGTAGGTTCTGTATGTATTGAAGGCGATGATAGCTGTGGTGGCGCTGCCGCTGCTCCTGTTGCTGCTGGCGGCACTCGTTCTGGTGAAGATGTTTATTCTTCTAAGTGTGCAAGCTGCCATGCAAGCGGTGTTGCAGGCGCGCCAAAATTCGGCACAACTGAATGGGCTGACCGTGGCGCTAAAGGCATGGAGTCTTTATTGGCGACTGCTATCAGCGGTGTAGGTGCAATGCCACCTCGTGGTCTTTGTGCAGATTGTTCTGACGAAGAGCTACAAGGCGCAATTCAGCACATGCTAGACAGCGCTAAGTAATCACTTAGTCATGTCATAAAAAAAGCCGCTATATGCGGCTTTTTTTTATGACAATTTTTCTCGCTAATCGAACATATCTTTCAAACTATTCAGCGTCGCTCGACCACGCTTCTGGTTCTGTACTTGGCACTTTTCGCCTTCCCCTTCGACCTCTAAATCTTCCGGCGGGAGTTCATCTAAGAACCGGCTAGGCATGCAATCGAGGACTTCGCCATATTGCTTCCGTTGTTTAGCTAAAGTGATCGTCAGGCAGCGTTTAGCACGGGTAATACCTACGTAAGCTAATCGACGCTCCTCTTCAATATTATCAGTTTCGATACTATTACGATGTGGAAGTAGCTCTTCCTCCATCCCCATTAAGAAGACATGAGGAAACTCGAGTCCCTTCGATGCGTGTAACGTCATCAATTGAACGCGATTTGAATCATCTTCCTCTTCCTGTCGATCCAACATATCGATTAAGACCAAACGATTGATCGCTTCCTGTATCCCTGCATCTGGATCGTCTTCTTGTAAGCGCTCCATCGTGGATTTCAAGGAGTCCATTAAGAAGTAGACGTTCTGCATCCGCTTTTCAGCCATCGCATCACTGGAGCTGTTCTGTGCAATCCAGCCCTCATAATCGATGTCTCGCATCATCTCATGAATAGCTTCAATGGGATCGGCCTGGTGGCACTGGCGATAAATATGCTGCATCCAACTACAAAAACGGCGTAAACGCTCCACCGCATTCGCAGGCATTACCTGCTCTAAACCTAGCTCATCACAAGCGTTAAACATACTGATCTGACGCTCAACGGAATACTGACCTAGTTTCTGAAGCGTGCTTGGCCCAATTTCACGGCGCGGTAGATTAATGATACGCAGGAAAGCATTATCATCATCGGGATTAACAAGGACTTTCAAATAACTCATCAAATCCTTAATTTCAGCCCGCGCAAAAAACGAAGTACCGCCATTAAGCTTGTAAGGGACTTGGTAGTGCTGCAGCTTCATCTCCAATAAACGCGCTTGGAAATTACCCCGATAAAGGATTGCCATATCTCTAAACTGCACATTGTTTCGCAGATGAATATCCAGTGCTTCGGTAGCAATACGATCGCACTCGGCATCCTCGTTACGAGTATGGATTACACGGATAGGGTCGCCCATCCCCATTTCACTCCACAAGGTTTTTTCATACACGTGAGGATTATTGGCGATCAGCGTATTGGCTGCTTTAAGAATCCGGCTGGTTGAGCGGTAGTTTTGCTCAAGTTTTACCACTTTTAAGCTTGGGTAATCGGTTTCTAACTGCACTAAGTTTTCTGGACGTGCGCCTCGCCATGCATAGATCGACTGATCATCGTCACCTACCACGGTTAATGCACCACGATGCCCTACTAACTGTCGAACTAAGCGGTACTGAGAGAGGTTGGTATCCTGATACTCATCCACCAGCAGGTAGCGTAAACGGTTTTGCCAGCGCTCCAACACTTGTGGATGCTCTTCAAATAAACGTACCGGTATTAAGATCAGATCATCAAAATCGACCGCATTGTAGGCACGCAGATGCTGCTCATAAACCTCATACGCCCGAGCACATAGAATATCTTGTGGTAACTCTGAGGATGCTAATGCTTGCGCAGGCGTTAACATCTCATTTTTCCAACTAGAGATCTGATTCTGTACTACATCGACTTGGTCGCTTTCCTCATTATTCTGCAACATTAAGTCTTTTAATAACGCTTTGGTGTCTTGATCATCAAAAATAGAGAAACCTGGTTTAAAGCCTAAGGTTTTATGCTCTCGACGAATAATGGTCAGCCCCAAATTATGGAACGTTGCAACCGTCAGACCTTTACCCGTACCACCCTCTAATAAAGAGTTAACACGCTCTTTCATCTCGCGAGATGCTTTATTGGTAAAGGTCACCGCAGCAATATTACGTCCGGCAATACCACACTTGTTGATCAAGTAAGCAATCTTACGCGTGATTACACTTGTCTTACCTGACCCGGCACCCGCCAAAACTAATAATGGACCGCCAATATATTCCACCGCTTCTTTCTGGCGTGGGTTTAATCGAGACATTCTTTAAAAAACCTTCAAAAAAGACTAAAGCTTAGCTATACCAAGCCGAGATAGTATCTATACGATTCGGGTAGAACCGCCAAAAAATAGCAGATAACCTATTGATATATATAAATTAAAACAAACGTTTGAATATATTTATAAGAATGGTAGTCTGCATCGTAGAATTCTAAAAAGTAATTATGACACGAAAAAATTTACAGGGAGACACCCCCTGGTAAATTTGTGTCTGTTTAATCGTGTCACACTGGGGAAGTAAGCGATGCGCTCAGCGCTGCGGCAGTTACCCGATAAGCACAAAAAGATTCTGTTGATCGATAGCAATCAACAAGATCAAAGCAGGCTTCAGCTGATACTAGAGCAATACCCTCTATATCAACTTACTCGCTGTAACGATCATGTAGAAGCGATGATGCTTTTGCAGGAATCCCCTGTTGATTTTATTTTCCTTAGTTGTTGCTGCAGCCCTCTACCCTGCCCTACTGTTATTTCTGATCTAAACCAGTATCAACCGCATACGCCGATTATTGCATTAAGCTCGAGTATCAGCGAAGAACAAGGGCAAAAACTTATTGATGCGAAAGCGACCGATTTCCTATCAACAGAAAACATCAGTGCCGACACTCTCTTACGCACGCTTAGGCACGCGGAGCTAACGACAAAACAGAACACTGAGATACAGCTACTGCGCCATTCGGATACCTTAACACCGGTTGGCAATCGTCAGTTTTTTTATCTCTCGCTGTTACATAAACTAAACTCTCTCATAGACCAGGAGAGCCAGCTTGCTGTTATCACCATTGATCTAGATGATTTTCGTAAATTCAACACTCGCCACGGCTTTAGTGTGGGTGACGAAATTGTTTTGGAAATGGGCAAACGTATTCAAGAGAGCATCCAACGCGATGATATCGTTTCGCGACTAGGCAGCGATGAATTTGCCATTATTCAAGAGATCCCTAAAGATCAAGACCTTCAACAAACGGTAAAACAGCAACTCGCTCAACTTATTACCTCGCTTCAAGAACCCTATACACATCACCATACGCACACCCACCTAAACTGCAGTATTGGCGTTGTTTTAGCACCGGAACATGGTAACGAAGTAGATCTACTCACTAAACGAGCAAGTTTGGCACGTCTCAGTGCAAAGCAGATACATGGTTGCAGCTACTCCATATACCGATCAGGCATGGAGGTCGCAGGCGAGGAAGCAAAATCGGGATTAGAAGCCGAACTAATGACTGCCCTCAGGGCGGAACAGTTTGAGCTGTTTTATCAACCCCGAATAGACCTACGTTCAGGCCGGATTGTGGGTGCCGAAGCGCTGATCCGCTGGCGTCATCCTACTCGCGGTTTAATTATGCCTGGCGACTTTATTCCCATCAGTGAGAACAACGGTTTAATTGTACCGATCGGTTACTGGACCATTCACCAAGCAGGGTTACACCTTAAAGAGCTGGCACAAGAAGGAATCCAAATTGATCGACTAGGGGTCAACTTATCCTTCCGGCAATTTAAAGATGAGATGCTCGTTGACACCATTAAGCGGATCATCAATCAAGAGACGATAGACACATCGGTGCTCGAATTTGAGCTGACGGAATCAGCCATTTTCAACGATGAAGAGCACGTTCGTAACTGTTTAGACTCGCTAGCAGAAGAGGGCGTTACTTTTTCATTAGACGATTTTGGCACCGGTTACTCCTCCTTCTCTCTTTTACACAAACTTCCGATCAGTGCCTTAAAAGTAGATCGGTCATTTGTAAGCCAAGTCAACGACTCATCCGAAGCGGCCGAGATCGTTCGCTCGATCATCAGTCTCGCACAAAACATGCATATCAAAGTGATTGCCGAAGGTGTAGAAACGCGGGAACAACTCGACTTCCTCATAGAATATGACTGCGATGAAATTCAAGGCTATTTTTACAGCCCGCCGGTTTGCTTTAATGACTTTAAACGTATGCTTCCCAAAAGCCCTCCACGGCCTTCAACGTAACGACTTTCTCGCAGATACTCGATAGCTTAACGCTTCCAATAGATGAGCCCTCTCAACCTTTTCAAGCCCCGCCAAATCGGCAATCGTCCGAGAGACCCGAAGCACACGATGATAGGCACGAGCTGACAACTGTAATTTTTCAAGCGCTTGAACCAACATCTCTTTATCGCCATCATCAATACAGCAGATCTCCTCAAGCAACTTACCTTCCAACAGCTGATTAGGCAGTTTCTGCCGCGCCAACTGACGCTCCCTTGAGGCTGCAACCCTTTCTCGAACCTGGGCACTGCTTTCAGTATGTTCACTATAACCAACGAGCTCTTTCTGCGATAAACTCTGTACGGTTAACTGCAGATCGATACGATCTAATAAAGGCCCAGATACTTTTGCTTGATAACGTCGCACTTGATCGGGGCTACAGTGACAACGTTCGGTCCCATCCGCAAAATAACCGCAAGGGCATGGATTCATAGCCGCCACCAATTGAAACCGGGCGGGAAAGACAGACTGCCTCGCCGCTCGGGAGATCAATATTTCTCCGGATTCGATCGGCTCACGCAAAACTTCCAATACCTTACGGCTAAATTCAGGTAACTCATCCAAAAACAATATCCCTTGATGGGCCAACGAGATCTCTCCAGGTTTTGGATTCCCCCCTCCACCAACCAATGCAACGGATGAAGCCGTATGATGCGGTGCACGAAAAGGGCGCGCCCATACAGGCTCCTCCCCATGCGTAGATTGAGCAATAGAATGAATCGAGGCGACTTGCAAACACTCAGCCTCTGTCATCTCCGGTAGCAGCCCCGGTAAACGATTGGCCAACATGCTTTTACCGCTACCAGGAGGCCCAACCAGCAATAAGTTATGCGAACCCGCTGCGGCAATCTCCAATGCCCTTTTCGCTTGCAGCTGACCTTTAACATCACTTAAATCGGGGTACATACTTGAAAGGCAAGGTTGGGTATAACTCGATGAAACGGCGGTAATCAACCGTTCAGACTTCAGATGCGCGCACACATCCAATAGATGAACGGCAGGAAAAACATCCAAATTTGAGGCTAATGCGGCATCCTGCTGATTCGCTATCGGAAGCAGGAGCCCCCGCCCTACTTGGCAACAGGCTAAAGCGACAGGTAAAACCCCAGCAACACGTCTTAACTCACCTGAGAGTGCCAACTCACCAATAAGCTCAACGCTCTCTAAAGACTTCACAGGTAGCTGAGCACTCGCTGCCAAAATCCCTATAGCGATCGCCAAATCGTAGCGACCACCCTCTTTGGGCAGATCAGCAGGCGCTAGATTAACGGTAATGCGACGTTGCGGAAAATCATAACCCGAGTTTATTAACGCGCTACGAACGCGCTCGCGGCTTTCTTTTACGGCGGTTTCAGGCAAACCAACAATAGAAAAACTAGGCAGGCCGCCTGAAAGGTGAACTTCAACGGTCACAAGTGGGGCATCGATACCCACCTGTGCCCGCGTATAAGCAATTGCGAGTGACATAAGCTTCCATCCTTGGAAGAGAATAAATAGTTTTAAAATTCGTTAATCGATCAGTGCTCGACAGAAAGATGCTCTAACAGCTGCTGTAAAGTCAATGGCAGGCCAAAATAACGCCCCTGCATGAGCATACAACCTTGCCCCATCAGCTGTCCTCGCTGACCTGCGGTACTCACGCCATCCGCTAACACTTCAATATCTAATTTATCGGCCATATCCAATACAGTATCAACTATTTTTTGCCTGCCTTCATCACTACTCATGGTCACCACAAGTTCGGCATCTAACTTAATCACATCTGGCTGAATATCTTTTAATTGCTCTAAGGCAGGGCTCTCACACGCAAAACCACTAATCGATAACAGTGCGTCACTGGTCAACAGATCAAACAGTTCACCCTCTTTTTCAAGCGCGGTTTGTATATCAACATCGATCATCAAACGACCTGCCTGCTGATACTGATTAAGCTGTGACACCCACCGCTGAACTTTCTCTTTGCTATGTAGCTGCTGCGATTCCATTCTAAAGGAGATAAATCGCAAATCAGGAAAACGTTCCCACACAACATTAAGCGCTTGTAACTCTTGGTCAATCCACTGCTCATACTGGTCTAACGATTCTGGGTTTTCCATCAACGCCGAAAAATCAGAGAAAGGAACTTGCCCCAATTCAGGGTGAAGCCAAGATGGACGAGCATGGACAGCAACCACCTGGTGACTGTAAATACTATAAACAGGAAGGTAGGTCATTTGAATTTGGTTACTAACAAGGGCCGTGACGAGGTCTTCTTCACGAAGAATTTGTGGCCCTTTGCTGCGCTCCATCAATTCGCTATAAACACGGAAGGTATTTCGCCCCCCCTGCTTTGCAGCATACATCGCCACATCCGCTTTTTTGACCAGGTCTTTGCCACGTTTGGCATGTTGTGGATAAACAGAGATACCGACACTACCACTAATAAAGATCTCACGATGGTCGACAAAGATGCCGTGTGACAACTGATCCACAACACGCTGAGCGACTTTGATCGCTGACTCAATTCCGTCAACCGCGGGCAACATCATGACAAACTCATCACTGCTTAAACGTGCCAGAGCATCCTCACCCCTAACAACAGAACCCAACCGACGAGCCACCTCCTGCAGAAGACTATCGCCAACAGATCGCCCCAAGTTATCGTTTATCCATTTAAAGCGGTCAAGATCCACCAGCATAACGGCGATTTGCTCATTTTCGGCTTCACACTTTTCCAAACGATTATTCAGAATGTCTTGGAACATATCCCAATTTGGCAGATGAGTAAGCTCATCATATTGCGCAAAATGGGCAAGTTCCTGATTGTTAGACTTCAGTTTACTGATATTAAAAAATTGGGCGATATAACCTGTAGGCTTGCCCATTGGGTCGGTCATTTTAATCACATTAAACCAAGCCGGGTAAACAGAGCCGTTTTTGTGACGATTCCACAACTCTCCTTGCCAGGCCCCCGCATCATTCAACTCAAGCCAAACATTTTCATAAAAATCTCCAGCCAATTCACCTGCACTCAACACGCTAGGGTTTTGACCTATAATCTCATCGCTTGAATACCCCGAGACATGCTCAAAAGCGGGATTCACCTGAATAATATTATTATCGAGGTCCGTTACCATGACCGCTTGAGGTGAACCTTGGAATAACTGCTGTTGGATATGCTCTATCATGTAATACCCGCTCTGCGTTTAATGAATATCAGCCTAAAACTCTTATTTATCCTTGAGCAATGCGTCCAACGCTTGCAATTGTTCCTCTAACGCTTCTACTTTCTCTCTTGTCCTTAACAACACAGCTTTCTGAGCATCAAACTCTTCCCGGCTTACGATATCTAAACGGTCAAAAGTACCCTGTAACACTGATCTCACCTGATCTTTCAAAGAATCCTGACCGGGTAGTTTAGATTCACCAGAAAGAAGCTGGGAAAATTGCTCTGTTAACCCTTCGATAAGCTGGGAATTAATCATTTTCATCCTCAAAAACTAAAAAAACAGCGAACTCAACTATAACAACAAAACAGCACCACACAAGTCAGCACCAAAATAGTGCACAGAACAAAATCGCACCACTTTAAACGCCCCATCATATTGCACAAAAAATAAACACCTCCGCGCCAGTCAATATAACCAATTGATTTAAAAGACTTTTAAAAAAGCTGGCACAGCCTTCGCTAAACCTAGAGCAGAAATCATAAATCAAACCATTACTAAACGATTTATGAATCATAAGAAAATTTCGTATTTATGGGGGATAACAAAATGAAGATGGTCTCCGCAGTCATCAAACCATTCAAGCTGGATGATGTCCGTGAAGCTCTTTCTGAAATCGGTGTACAAGGTATCACCGTCACAGAAGTAAAAGGCTTTGGACGTCAAAAAGGACACACCGAACTCTATCGTGGGGCTGAGTACGTTGTGGACTTCCTTCCAAAGGTTCGCGTCGACGCAGCAGTTTCAAGTGACATTGTTGAGCAAGTGGTAGAAGCAATCAGCTCAGCTGCACAAACAGGAAAGATAGGTGACGGTAAGATCTTCGTTACCTCTATTGAACAAGTAGTGCGTATCCGTACCGGTGAAACCGGCACTGAAGCACTTTAACACCGACTTACTGATTGCTTCTGGAGGAACTGACCAATGGAAGAACTACTAAATTCAACAGCCGCTGATGTTACTCAGCTAAAATATGCACTAGATACCTTTTATTTCTTGGTATGTGGTGCCCTTGTAATGTGGATGGCAGCTGGCTTTGCCATGCTGGAAGCGGGCCTTGTTCGCGCAAAAAACACCACTGAAATTCTGACTAAAAACATCGCACTCTATGCCATCTCATGCATTATGTATTTAGTGTGTGGCTATGCAATTATGTACGGAGGAGAGTATCTCCTTTCCGGTATCACCGGTGACGGTTTCACTGGCGCAGAAGAGCCAGCAACTTATGCACCATCAGCAGACTTTTTCTTCCAGGTAGTATTCGTGGCAACAGCCATGTCTATCGTTTCTGGTGCAGTTGCTGAACGCATGAAGCTTTGGGCTTTCCTTGCTTTCGCTGTTGTGATGACTGGGTTTATCTATCCGATGGAAGGCTCTTGGACTTGGGGTGGCAATGCTGTATTTGGCATGTACAACTTAGGCGATCTAGGATTCTCTGATTTTGCAGGCTCCGGTATTGTTCATATGGCAGGTGCGGCGGCAGCGCTTGCAGGTGTACTTGTCCTTGGTGCTCGTAAAGGTAAATACACAAAAGATGGCGGTGTTGCAGCGATCCCTGGTGCAAACTTACCGTTAGCAACGTTAGGTACATTCGTCCTATGGTTAGGTTGGTTCGGTTTCAACGGTGGTTCCGTACTAGCGACCTCCGATGTTGAGAACTCTAACGCTGTAGCAGTGGTTTTCATGAACACTAACGCAGCGGCTGCTGGCGGTGTTGTAGCGGCACTGATCACAGCACGCATGCTATTCGGTAAAGCAGACTTAACAATGGCACTTAACGGTGCACTAGCAGGTCTCGTTGCTATTACCGCTGAACCTTCTACTCCTACAGCACTTCAAGCAACATTGTTTGGTGCGATCGGCGGCGTGTTAGTTGTATTCAGCATCTTGTCTCTTGATAAGATGAAAATTGATGACCCTGTCGGTGCTATCTCTGTACATGGTGTTGTTGGTCTACTCGGTCTACTACTGGTCCCTGTAACAAATGATGGTTCATCTTTCTCTGGTCAGATTATCGGTGCCCTTACAATCTTCGGTTGGGTATTCGTAACAAGCATGATCGTTTGGTTAGCAATAAAAGCGGTGATGGGTGTACGAGTTTCTGAAGAAGAAGAGTATGAAGGTGTAGATATTTCTGAATGCGGTATGGAAGCATACCCAGAGTTTACATCGGCGAAATAATAATATCGCTTCGCTTTAAAAAGGGTGCTCTTGCACCCTTTTTTCATTATTTGCCACGGACTATTTACCTAACCGACCAATAATCTCGTATACCAAATCTCATGTTTCTAGGTATACTAATGCCCATAATTCACTATAGTTACAACTGCTGAGTGCAGAGCTAAGCACTTAATAAGCAGGCACAAACTGAGGAATAGCATTATGAAACTGGTCACTGCGGTGATTAAACCGTTTAAACTTGATGATGTACGCGAAGCCCTTTCCGAAATTGGTATCCAAGGGGTTACTGTGACGGAAGTTAAAGGTTTTGGCCGTCAAAAAGGCCACACTGAGCTCTACCGTGGCGCTGAGTATGTTGTGGATTTCTTACCTAAAGTTAAAATTGAAATTGCAGTTGATTCAGGCATGGTTGACCAGGTTATTGAAGCCGTCACAAAAACGGCTAACACAGGCAAAATCGGAGACGGTAAGATCTTCGTCACTCCCCTTGAGCAAGTTATCCGTATTCGTACGGGTGAAAGCGGCCCTGACGCCCTATAACTCATCAGCATATTTACTAAAAGCACCTTTTAAGGTGCTTTTTTTTGTTAAAACACAACAAAACACTGCATCAGATCAAACAAATAATATAACAACAAGCGCACAATACATGGCTCACAAGGCCAAATTAAAACAAAAGCATGCACAGAGCGCTCTCGAAAAAAGATCTTAAAACTGATATTTCTATGGATTGTTTCCAGCAATCCTCCATAGGCGTTCTACAGCTAGATCACAATTTAAACTGTGTCGATGCGAATCCTTACGCACAAGAGCTCACCTGCGACAATCCGGAACACAATGACGTTGTCACGCTATCGGTCAATTTCAGAGCCGCTATCACGCCTCATATCGAACACCTGCTTGATAGTTCTCAAACATCGATCTCTACACACATTCTATTACCACAACAAAACGACCAACCTATCCTGCTGAAAACAGAACTGGCCCGCGTTAACTCAGCAATCGATAAACACAATAGAATTTTTATCACGCTGAGAAACTCCAGCCGAAGTGCACAGCTAGCAAAAGAACTACGTGTTTTTAGAAATGCCGTCGAAAATACCGGCAGCGCTGTCGTGATTACTAATAATCGCGGGGAAATTGAATACGCCAACAATCGTTTTAGCGAAATTACGGGTTATAGTTTCTCTGAGATAAAAGGCAAACGCCCCTCTTTTCTTCGTTCAGACAAAACCAGCGATGAAACATATGACGAATTATGGAGTACCGTTCTCAACCATAACAAATGGCATGGCACACTATTAAACAAACGAAAAAATGGCACCACCTATTGGTCCCTACAAAATATTTCGCCGATTCATGACGAGCTAGGCAACATCATTAACTTTGTTTCAGTCAGTGAAGATATCTCGCTGATCAAAGAACACGATGAACAGATGGAGAAAATGGCCTATTTCGATCCGCTCACAAATTTAGGGAATCGGAGAAGCTTCAGACGAACACTTAATCAGTACCTCGACTCCCCACAAGAACAAGGCCTTCATGCTTTACTACTATTAGATCTCGATCACTTTAAGCAGATTAACGATACTATGGGCCACGAAGCTGGGGACGCACTTCTCAACACAGTGGCGAGTAGACTCAATTTTTGCACAAAAAATAATACCTCTGTATTTCGCCTAGGCGGTGACGAATTTACAATTATTTTTCGCAGCTGTGACAGTAAAGATCTGATTATCCAACGTGTAAATGAAGTCCTGAATTTACTATCCCAGCCAGTACAAATTGGCAATCATGAGGTCAGCATCACCGTTAGTATCGGTATTACCCTAATCGGTCTCGACAGCCATGACGCCAGTGATCTCCTACGCAATGCAGATTTAGCCATGTACCATGCTAAAAGGTCTGGGCGTAACACCTTTGCATTCTATGAAACCCAAATGGACTACGATGCACAGCGTACACGTAGCATTGAACACGATCTTCGTAATGCCCTTTCTGGTAACCAGTTAAAGCTCGTTTATCAGCCACAGATTAATGCCGATGATGGCAAGATCACCGCGATAGAAGCCCTAATACGTTGGCAACACCCGATCAACGGCAACATTTCTCCCGTTGATTTCATCCCCCACGCAGAAGAGACAGGGCTAATTATTCCAATCGGACGCTGGGTCATGTTAGAAGCATGTAAGGCGGCGCAATCGCTACAAAACTTGGGGTTACCGTCAATTAAAGTATGCGTTAATCTGTCCGCTCGCCAGTTTGATGATCCGGCGCTGATAGAGCATATCGAAGAAGCACTGCAGCTGTCAGGGCTTTCTCCAGAGTGGCTTGAATTAGAATTAACCGAAAGCATGCTAATGCGTGATATCCCACAGGCCATCGAAACCTTAAATTTGATCAAAGCGATGGGGATTAGTTTAGCGATAGATGACTTTGGTACCGGATACTCGTCACTCAGCTATTTAAAGAAAATGCCGGTAGACCTCCTCAAGATTGATCGTTCATTTCTACATGAAATTCCAACGGATAAAGACAATATGGCGATCACTTCAACAATTATCGCCATGACAAAACAGCTCGGACTCAATGTGATCGCCGAAGGGGTAGAAACAGAAGAGCAGATGCGCTTTCTCAAAACAAGCCAGTGCAACTTGATGCAAGGCTTTCTTATCAGCAAGCCGGTTTCCTTAGAAGAATTTAGCGATAGCTACCAGTCTTGCCAACACTATTGTGGGGCGTGTAAGCAACAAACTAACTGCACACTAACCAATCAGAAAAAATATCAACAAAACCTATTTAATTGATAGGCTCTTCCCTCAATATCCTAAGCACCGCATGAGCTAAACCGCTCAAAAAACACCCACTTACGCATTCAGGGTCTAAACTTACCCTATATGTGTCGTTAAGGAGGTGTGCGATGCAAGCTTCGGTCAATAGAGAAACCTTTGAACAGGTTATGGTCCCAAACTACTCCCCTCTCCCTATCATTCCAGTGAAGGGAAAAGGTTCTAGAGTATGGGATCAATCAGGCAAAGAGTATGTAGATTTTGCTGGCGGTATCGCTGTTAATGCTTTAGGTCATTGTCATCCCCAGCTGATCGCCACTCTACAACAACAAGCCAAAAACCTTTGGCATCTCAGTAACGTTTGGACAAATGAACCCGCTCTTCGCTTAGCACAACAGCTCTGTGACAAAACGTTCGCTGAGCGCGTTTATTTTGCTAATTCAGGCGCAGAAGCGAATGAAGCTGCATTTAAGCTAGCAAGGAAATTTGCCTACGATCATAGCGGTGAGACTAAGCATGAGATCATTAGCTGTCTAAACAGTTTCCATGGCCGTACGCTTTTTACCGTTTCTGTCGGAGGGCAACCGAAATACAAGGAAGGATTTGAACCTGCACCTAAAGGCATACAGCATATTGAATTCAATAACTGCCAAGCATTAAGGGAAGCCATTAGCGATAAAACCTGCGCCGTAGTGATTGAACCCATTCAGGGAGAAAGTGGCATTATTCCTGCGACCGCTGATTTTCTACAAACGGCGAGGTCTTTATGCGATAGCCATAACGCGCTGTTGATTTTCGATGAGATACAAACCGGTGTGGGTCGTACAGGTAAACTATATGCCTATCAGAACTATGGGGTAACACCCGATATATTAACCACCGCCAAAGCTCTAGGTGGCGGCTTCCCTATTGGCGCTATGTTATGCCGTAAAACGGTTGCCCAATCCTTCGGTATTGGCAGCCACGGCAGTACCTATGGTGGTAACCCTTTAGCCTGTGCAGTGGCCTCGACAGTACTTGATCTTATCGATACCCCTGAACTGTTGAACGCGGTCAAACAGAAACACGAAACTTTTTCTCAACATTTAGAACGACTCAATAAGCAATACCCCATTTTTCATGAATGCCGCGGGCAAGGCCTACTCATCGGTTGTGAACTTAAAGAAAAGTTTCATGGCAAAGCACGCCAGCTCCTTCAAATGGCGCAAGAAGAGGGCGTTATGGTTCTTATTGCCGGCTTGAACGTGATCCGATTAACCCCCTCATTAATCATTCCAGATCAAGATATTGAGGATGGGATGTCGCGTCTAACTCGAGCAGTGAAACGTTTTCAAGACGAGAACCAATAACAATAGCGAGATCTGCTGAAGGAGGCGCCTTAATGAATGCAGTTCATAACATCATGCAGGACATGCCCGCCGACACATCTAAATATCTAACACAGATCAGTGCTCAGCAGTTGTTGCGCGAACGTGAACTTATCCACTTAGTGGAGATAAATTCTAGTTCACTCAACCCTCAGGGCATCAATGCCGTTGGCGAATGGTTTGAACATAAGTTCTCGGCCATCAGCCAAACGAGCGAGCGTATTCATCTACCTACATGGCAACGTATGGGGTTTGATGGCGACATTCAACAACAACCCTTAGGCGACCTATGGCGCTTTAAGCAACGCCCACAGGCAAAGTACCAAATATTATTAACAGGGCACCTAGATACCGTTTTCCCGATAGATAGTACATTCAAGAAAGCGGTTCAACTTGATCAGATGCGTCTCAATGCACCTGGCGCAGCCGATATGAAGGGAGGCCTTCTAGTCATGCTCGCGGCCTTAGAATGCCTTGAGAATACCCCCTATGCCCATCAATTAGGTTGGACCGTTATTCTAAATCCTGATGAAGAAGTTGGCTCACCCCAGTCCGCTAACTATCTTGAACATGAAGCAAAACAACATGATATTGGCCTCATCTATGAACCCGCCCTACCTGATGGAAATTTAGCCGGTGAGCGAAAAGGCAGCGGGAACTTCTCTTGTACGGTACGGGGGCGTGCGGCGCATGCCGGGCGTGAACCGGAAAAAGGTAGAAATGCGATCAACAAAGCGGCCGAACTGATATTGGAACTGGCTCAGTTAAATAGCGCTCGCCGAGGACTCACCCTTAATACAGGGATGATTCAAAGCGGAGAAACAACCAATAAAGTCCCTGATTTAGCGGTCTTTAAATTCAATATTCGTATTGAGCAACCAAACGATGCATCTTGGTGTAAACAGCAGATCGTACAATTAATAAATAAGCACAACCAGACAGAAGGGTACAATATTTCGCTGCATGGTGAATTTGGCCGAATGCCAAAGGTCATGGACAGCAGCCATCACGCCCTATACACATTGCTACAGCAGTGCTCTCAAAAACTGGGTACTCCGCTCAACTGGCAAGCGACAGGGGGATGTTGTGATGGTAATAATCTATCTGCAGCAGGGTTACCCAATATCGATACGTTAGGCGTTCGAGGAAACTTTATCCACAGCCATAATGAGATAATAGAACTCCCCAGCCTTACCGATCGAGCCCAGCTTAGCACTCTTCTACTCTTGTATATCGCCACCAACGGCCTGCCTTTTTCACACCAGCATTCAAAGCCACGAGGTTAGTATGAATACGCAACAGCTAAAAAAAATGCTGGAGGAGATGTGGATTGACTATCTAGCACTTAATCCAGATGCACAGGCAATTCACCAGCTCATAAAAAAACGCAATCCCCATGTCGTCAATGATCACATCGCGCTTCGCACGTTCAATTTGGGTAAAGTAGATCTTAAACAGATATCACGTCCCTTTATTAATGCGGGCTACCATGCTCGCGGTGAGTACTCATTTCCCAAGAAACACCTCTACGCACAGCACTTTGAGCACAACGATCCCAACTTACCCAAAATTTTTATCAGCCAGCTTTTGACCGAAAATTTAGATCAAAGCAATCAAGAACTTATTCACAACCTCATCGAACAGATCCCCCAAGAGGTATTAACGACCAAACACTTTAGCTATTCAGGTCGCCACTGGAACCTTACTTATCAACAGTACCAACAACTGCTTAAACAAAGTGAATACGCAGCTTGGCTTGCGGCCTTTGGGTTTAGGCCTAATCACTTCACTATACTGATTAACGCCCTGCACTCTCATCACCGTATAGAAACCCTCAATCAATTTCTTAAACAGCATGGTTACGCGCTCAACTCAGCCGGTGGTGAAATAAAAGGCAGTGCAGAAGAGTACTTAGAACAGTCATCCACTCTGGCTAACAAAGTCATTCTCTCATTTGATGATCAGGAGGCAGAAATTCCCGGT
>Ga0193962_1000506_pt1 | contig 17769 bp, 18 predicted proteins | sample FB_5_MG_FD_140335 | JGI IMG/M metagenome (GOLD analysis project Ga0193962, IMG submission 140335) | Microbial mat bacterial communities from the Broadkill River, Lewes, Delaware, United States - FB_5_MG | ecosystem: Environmental > Aquatic > Freshwater > River > Microbial mats | place: USA... | reverse complement strand
GTGAAGAAGATCATGTTAAAAGCTGCGTTGAGCAGTTAGGCCAGCTCAATATGTGGAAGATGCGCATTAAGCCAGGTAAGCCGGTTGCTTATGGTCGCGTTGGAAACACCCCTTTTATTGGTCTGCCCGGTAATCCGACATCAACGCTGATCACCTTCTGTTTGTTAGCGCGGCCATTTCTACTCGGCTTACAGGGTGCGCTATATCAAGCGCCTTTGGCGTTGCCTGTGAAATCTGGATTTGAACGGCAGCGAGCTATTCAGCGTCAAGAGTATCTTCGTGTGCGGTTTGAGGCGGGTGAGCTTATTCCTTTTACGAACCAAAGTTCGGGTGTGCTTACGTCGGCAAGTTGGGCAAATGGTTTAGCTGTTGTGCCTCCGAATACCAAAGTTAGTAAGGGTGATAGTATCCAGTTTATTCCTTTCTCTGAGTTGTTGGCGTAGTGACTGTATTTTCCCTGCACAATGTTGGGGAAAACGGTAAAATAAGCCCTTTATCATATGCAGTACTGAGGAACGCATGACAGAACAGCAGGATCCGTACCAAGAGATTAGACCGTTTAATGATAGTGAAGTGGGGGATGCACTCAATCACATCCTTCAGAACGATGAGTTTATCTCTGCGGTGACCCGTTATCAGTTTCCTAGGCTAGCGACTAGTTTAGGTTGGCTGCTCAAGCCATTTGTGCGTATCGCATTGGCTGCTAAAGTGGGTGACGTCGAAAGCGTGGCTGATTTTCAGACGCTTGTGGCGAATTATATGAAGAAGATGATCTCCCGTAGCACCACAAAACTGACCTGCAGCGGTATCGATCAGCTAGATCCTGAAGAGTCTTATCTGTTTGTTTCTAATCACCGTGATATTGCAATGGACCCCGCTTTCGTTAACTGGGTGCGTTATCAATACGGTATGGATACAGTGCGGATTGCCATTGGGGATAATCTACTTCGTAAGCCCTATGTTTCAGACATCATGCGCTTAAATAAAAGCTTTATTGTTAATCGCTCAGCGACAGGGCGCGAGATGATGAAGGCGCTTACGCAGTTGTCGTCCTATATAGATCATAGTGTCCAAAACGGGCATTCGATTTGGCTAGCTCAGCGAGAAGGGCGTGCAAAAGATGGTAATGATGCCACCGACCCCGCCATTTTAAAGATGTTGTACATGGCACACCGTAAAGCGCGTAGCTTTGCCGAGCAGACGAAACGCTTAAATATTGTGCCTGTGTCAATCTCCTATGAATATGATCCTTGTGATTCCCTGAAGGCAAATGAGTTGTATGCCAAAGCGACCGAGGGCGCATATGAGAAATCAGAATATGAGGATATTGCCAGTATCGTAAAAGGTATTACAGGGCAGAAAGGGCATGTGCACGTTGCTTTTGGTGATCCGATTGAAGCTGATTTTGATACGCCAGAAGCGTTGGCTGAAGAGATCGATCGACAGATAATCTCAAATTATTATCTGCATTCGTCAAATCTACTGGCGGCAGGGCAAGGGGATGATGCTAGCGATGCAGAGAAGCAAGGCCTAGAAGCGCGTTTGAATAGTACTGTTAATGGGGCTGAAGATATTTTGCGCCAGATGTATGCGAACCCTGTTATTAACCAAAAAAAAATGCAGGAGCCATCATGAGCCGATTGACCCATCTGGATGACCAAGGCAATGCCAACATGGTTGATGTCTCTGAGAAGCAAGTTACCTTTCGCGAAGCGGTTGCTTATGCAGAGGTTCAGATGCAGCCTGAGACGCTTAAGTTAATAACAGAAGGTGGTCATAAAAAAGGAGACGTGCTGGCTGTGGCTCGAATTGCAGGTATTCAAGCGGCAAAGCGTACCAGTGATCTGATTCCTCTGTGTCATCCTCTTATGTTAAGTAAGGTGGGTGTTGATCTTTTACCTAATATCGAGCGCAATGTTGTCGAGATTACCGCTACATGCAAATTGGCTGGTCAGACAGGCGTTGAGATGGAGGCGCTAACCGCTGCCTCCGTTGCAGGCCTTACAATATATGATATGTGTAAAGCCGTTGATAAAGAGATGGTGATCAGTGGGGTCAAAGTGCTTGCTAAAAAAGGTGGCAAGAGCGGCGACTGGGCTGTGGAGAAGTAAAAATGTTAAAAATTGTATATTTTGCAAGCTTGCGTGAGCGTTTAGGTAAAGAGCAAGAATCCCTTGTCTTACCTGAAGGTGGGTCAGTGGCTTCGGTGGTTGATGCGCTTGTTCAGGTTCATGGAGAGCAGTGGCAGGCAGTGTTAAAAGATAGCCAGGTATTAACCGCGGTTAATCAGGAGATGTGTGATATGGATCAAGTGGTTGTTGATAATGATGAAGTGGCATTTTTTCCACCGGTGACAGGAGGATAAATATGTCACAACCTAAAGCCGGTCTGCTTCACTATATTCGAGCTTGTATTTATTATTTAGGTTTTTACCCGCTCACTATTGTGCATTCAACGTTGAGTTTGATTGTTTCTCCTGTGCTGAATTTTCGTCAACGTTTTAAGTTCGTTACGCTGATTAATTTCTTCTATATCTTCTGGCTGCGTATTTGCTGTGGTGTCGGAGTGAAAGTCACAGGACGTGAGAACCTTCCTGTCGATGGGGCTTATGTTGCGGTGGCTAATCACTCGAGTGAGTGGGAAACGCTGTTTCTGCAGACATTTGTTCGTCCTCAGTGTGCTGTGTTGAAGAAAGAGCTTTTGAAAATACCCTTCTTCGGATGGGCATTGGGCTTGTTGAATCCTATCGCAATAGATCGCAGTCAGCGACGGGGAGCATTAAAGCAGCTTTTGGGTGAAGGGAAGTCTCGTCTAGAAGATGGGATTCCTGTTGTTATATTTCCGCAAGGTACGCGTGTACCTGTGGGTAAGATGGGGAAATTCAACAAAGGCGGTGCTATGTTGGCGCTAAGTGCAGGTGTGCCTATTGTGCCGATGATACATGATGCGGGTATTTACTGGCCGGGTAAGAGCTTTATTAAGCACCCTGGTACTGTACAAGTTCATGTAGGAGAGCCGATCCCGGTTGAGGGGCGGACTGTGGATGAGATACATGCCGATATGGTTGCTTGGCTTGAGAAGCATATGGCTGAGCTGAAGTTGCTATAACGCTTAATAATTAGACATAAAAAAACCGCCATCGGCGGTTTTTTTATGTGGGGTTATTCTATTAGCTATCTAGCTTTTCGAATACCAGTGTTGCGTTTGTGCCACCGAAACCGAAGCTGTTAGACATAACGCGCTTAAGATCAACGTTGTCTTGTTTCTGGATGGCAATTGGTAGGCCTTCCGCTTCTGCATCCAGTTCATCAATATTAGCTGAGGCTGCAATGAAGTTGTTTTCTTGCATCAGTAGCGAGTAGATCGCTTCTTGAACGCCTGCGGCACCTAAAGAGTGACCTGAAAGGGACTTCGTAGAAGTAACGGTAGGCATCTTGTCGCCAAACGCTTCTTTCATCGCTTTCAGTTCTTGCATATCACCGGCTGGTGTTGATGTGCCATGAGCATTGATGTAATCAATATCGCCATCGACTGTTGCCATCGCTTGCTTCATGCAACGAGCAGCGCCTTCGCCGGAAGGGGCAACCATGTCGTAGCCATCAGAAGTCGCACCGTAGCCAACAATCTCAGCATAGATTTTAGCGCCACGTGCTTTAGCGTGTTCAAGTTCTTCAACAACAAGAACACCTGCGCCGCCAGAGATGACGAAACCATCACGATTAGCGTCGTAAGCACGGGATGCTTTTTCAGGTGTTTCATTGTACTTGCTAGATAGAGCGCCCATCGCGTCAAACATTGCTGTTTGAACCCAATGCAGTTCTTCACCGCCACCGGCAAATACCATGTCCTGTTTGCCTAGCTGGATCTGTTCAACCGCGTTACCGATACAGTGAGCACTTGTTGCGCAGGCAGATGTAATCGAGTAGTTAACACCTTTGATTTTAAAAGGTGTTGCAAGACAAGCAGAAACGGTTGAACCCATGGTACGAGTAACACGGTATGGGCCGACACGTTTTACGCCTTTGTTGCGCGTGATATCAGCACTTTCTACAATATTGTCTGCTGAAGCACCGCCAGAACCTACAATAAGGCCTGTGCGTTCATTTGATACTTGTTCTTCAGTCAGGTTTGCATCAGAAATAGCTTCTTTCATAGCAATATAAGTGTATGCCGCGGCATCACCCATAAAACGCAACAATTTACGGTCGATTTGCTCGGAGAAATCGATATCAATGCTGCCGGCTACCTGGCTGCGGAAACCGCGCTCTTTATAATCTTCCTGGAATTTAATACCAGAACGACCTAGCTGCAGTGATTCCAGAACAGTCTCTTTATCTGTACCCAGACAAGAAACGATCCCCATACCAGTAACAACAACGCGACGCATATGCTTCTCTCTCTATTCTAAATTGAGGTGCTTATTTTCCGTGAATCATGAGCGTTTGGCTACCAGATTCGTAAAAAACTAGACGGAAAATAGGAGAAAGGCCCAATTAAGGGCCTTAATTTGATTAGAAACTATCTGTAGATGTGAATAGACCTACACGAAGATCTTTCGCCGTGTAAATTTCACGTCCATCAACTGACATGCTGGCGTCAGCAATGCCCATCACTAGCTTGCGTTCAATAACGCGTTTTAGCTGGACGCGATAAGTCACTTTTTTCGCGGTAGGCAGTACTTGTCCGAAGAACTTAACTTCACCGGAACCAAGAGCGCGACCACGACCAGGGTTGCCTTTCCAGCCAAGGAAAAATCCGACTATTTGCCACATCGCATCCAAGCCTAAACAGCCTGGCATGACAGGATCTTCTTCGAAATGACAGCCGAAGAACCAAAGGTCCGGGTTGATATCCAGTTCTGCGATGATTTCGCCTTTGCCGAATTCTCCACCATCTTCGGTGATTTCCAGGATGCGATCCATCATCAACATGTTGCCGATAGGTAGGCGCGCATTGCCTGGTCCAAACATCTCGCCGTGGCCACATGAAAGTAGCTCGTCGCGATTAAAAGAGGAAGGTCTTGTCATTAGCTTCTGTTTATCCAGGTTTTTATAAGTAAAAATATCGCGCAATTATACAGACTTGATCGGCTTGAGGCACGATCTGTGTCATATTTATTGGATAAAAAGCTTACGACTTAAGGTGTAAATGGCGCAATGGAGCATGATTTTTGGCATAAACGCTGGGCTGAGCAGCGTATTGGCTTTCATCAAGAAAGTGTAAATAAATTTCTAGAAACGCATTATTCGGCTCTGGGTTTAGCCCCAGAAACGCAAGTTTTCGTGCCGCTGTGTGGTAAAAGTTCGGATATGTTGTGGCTGCGAGAGCAAGCTTGCCATGTTTTGGGGATCGAATTAAGCGAGACCGCGTGTGAGGCCTTTTTTGTTGAAAATGGCGGTGCGGTGGAGAGGGTATTTGTCGACGGCTTTTACCAAAGGGAGAAAGATGAAATAGCCCTGTTGTGCGGTGATTTTTTTAAGCTTTCTGCAGATAAGTTGGCCGGTGTTGGCGCGGTGTATGATCGTGCAGCATTGATCGCTTTGCCGAAGGATCTGAGGCATGCGTATGCCGAAAAGATGATCGAGTGGCTTCCTAAAGGAGTTAAAGTGCTTTTGGTGACATTAGAGTTTGAGGGAGAGGCGGGGCCTCCTTTTAGCGTGGGTGCAGATGAGGTACGTGCGCTGTTTTCAGATCGATTTGTGATTACGAAGCTCAGTTCTGAAAGCCCAGGAGAAGGCGCTGGGCGCACAGAGACTGCTTGGCTGTTAAGTGATCGTACTCTCGGTAGATAGCAGGTGCTTAGCTTTTTCGTTTAACCGCAATGTTCGCTAGATGAATAAGTGTTTCCTTAAAGGAGCTATCTGGCAGAGCGGAAAGCGCATCAATAGCTAAATCGGCTTGAGTTTGCGCTTTTTGTTGCGTGTATTCGATTGCGCCTGTTTCTTTAACAATATCCATAATAGGTTGGAGATCATCTAGGCCGCCTTTGCGGATCGCTTGGCGTACAAGCAGGCGTTGCTCTTCTGTGCCGGCGCGCATGGCATGGATGAGAGGCAGTGTTGCTTTGCCCTCGGCTAAATCATCACCGACGTTTTTCCCCATCTCTTCTGCTGTGGATAAGTAATCCATCACATCATCAATGAGTTGGAAAGCGGTGCCTAAATGTAAGCCATACAGGCGGAGGCCTTTGCGTTCTTCGGTTGATGCTTCAGCTAAAATAGCCCCGGCTTCTGTCGCGGCTTCAAAAAGCATCGCCGTTTTCCCAAGAATTACCTGCATGTAGGCTTCTTCGGTTGTGTCAGGGTTTTTTGTGTTTAGTAGTTGTAATACTTCGCCTTCAGCAATGACGTTCGTTGCATTGGAGATTACATTCATTATCTCCATTGAGCCGATTTCAACCATAATCTGAAAGGCGCGAGAGTAAAGGAAGTCGCCGACTAAAACACTGGGTGCATTACCCCACTTCGCATTAGCAGTATCTTTGCCTCTGCGCATATCAGAGTTATCCACAACGTCGTCGTGTAGCAGTGTTGCAGTATGGATGAACTCAATAATGGCGGCTAAAGGGATGTGATTTTGGTCTTTGTAGCCGGCAGCATTGGCTGAGAGTAGTACAAGTAGCGGGCGGATTCTTTTACCACCACTTTCAACTATGTAGTGGCCAATCTTCTCTACCAGAGGCACGTTAGAGCCAAGGTGGTTGATGATATAATCATTTACGGCTTCAAATTGAGGTTCGATAGCCGGATTAAGTTGGTGTGGCTGCATAATAGTGCTACTGCTTATAGTGACGAATGTTTTAGTTTATAGCGCGAATGCTAGGGTGCCAGCTTTAAGCTGTCAAGAAACGGTACTGCCGTCGATATTCAAGAATAATATATGGGCTTGTGTCTGTTTCGTGTTTGTTTTATAATCGCGCGCCCTGACCCATCCAATAATGGCTCCCTACCATATGGTGTATCCATTAGAAGTAGGCCTTTCTTTTTTAGTAGCTGGGTGGGCATTAAACGGAGATAAGCATGTACGCAGTAATCGTAAGCGGTGGTAAACAGTACCGCGTCCAGGAAGGTGAAGTCCTTAAACTGGAAAAACTACCAGTAGAAGCCGGTTCAAATGTTGATTTTGATCGTGTTCTATTAGTAGGCAACGGCGACGATCTAAAAATCGGCGCGCCTGTTGTAGAGGGTGCTAAAGTGACTGCTGAAGTTGTTCAGCATGGCCGCGCGAAGAAAGTTGAGATTATCAAGTTCAAGCGTCGTAAGCATCACATGAAACGTCAGGGCCACCGTCAGTGGTTTACTGAAGTTAAAATTACTGGCATTTCTGCCTAAATTAACCGATCTGGGAGACAGATAGATGGCTCATAAGAAAGCTGGTGGTTCTACTAAGAACGGTCGCGACTCGGAGTCGAAACGACTTGGAGTCAAGCGTTTCGGCGGTCAGGCAGTTATTGCTGGCAACATCCTAATTCGTCAGCGCGGAACTAAATTCCACGCAGGTGAAAACGTAGGTTGCGGTAAAGACCATACTTTGTTTGCGAAAGCAGACGGCGTTGTTAAATTTGAAGTTAAAGGCCCACAAAAGCGTAAATACATCTCTGTTGTAGATGCGTAAATAACGGTTTTTAGCTTTATAAAAAGCTCCGCTATGGCGGAGCTTTTTTGTTTATGGCTTTTTGTATCACATTATAAGGGAGTCTATCGCTGAGTCTTGGTGGCTAATGCAGGGCTTAATAGTAGATTTCCTGGCGACAATATTTGGGGAGAAAACATGAAATTTGTCGATGAAGCAGTCATCACAGTGGAAGCTGGTAAAGGTGGCAATGGTTGTATGAGCTTTCGGCGTGAAAAGTATATCCCTAAAGGTGGCCCGGATGGTGGTGATGGTGGCGATGGTGGATGTGTCTTTTTTGAAGCGGATGAAAACCTTAATACACTGATCGATTATCGTTTCACGCGCCACTATAAGTCGGATAATGGTAAAAATGGTACGAGTCGAAATTGTACCGGCCCAAAAGGCGATGATTTGGTATTGAAGGTGCCGGTAGGGACAACCGTTATCGATACGGATACCGACGAGATTTTGGCTGATATGACCGTTATTGGTCAGATCGAGAAGATCGCTCAAGGTGGTTTTCATGGTTTGGGTAATACGCGTTTCAAGAGCAGTGTGAACCGTGCTCCTCGTCAGACAACAAAAGGCTCCATCGGTGAGACTCGTAACTTGAAGTTAGAGTTGAAGGTGTTGGCTGATGTTGGCTTGCTGGGTTTGCCAAATGCTGGTAAATCAACGTTGATCCGTGCTGTGTCAGCAGCCAAGCCAAAGGTGGCTAATTATCCGTTCACGACCTTGGTACCTAATTTAGGGGTGGTGCGTATAGAGCAGTCGCGTAGCTTTGTTATTGCTGACATTCCTGGAATTATTGAAGGTGCGGCCGAGGGGGCGGGTCTCGGTATTCGTTTTCTAAAGCATTTAGCGCGTAACCGAATTTTATTGCACCTTGTCGATATGGCCCCATGGGATGATATCACGCCTGCAGAAGCGGCAGAGGTGGCAGTGAATGAGTTGACTAAGTTTAGTCCGACACTGTCTGAGCAGCCTCGCTGGTTGGTGTTGAATAAGCTTGATATGGTGCCGGAAGATGAGCGTGAAGAGCGCTGTCAGTCGGTACTGGATGCGCTCAATTGGGAAGGGCCTGTCTATAAAATTTCGGCCTTAAGTAAGTTGGGCACCGACGAGATGATGCGCGATATTCAAGCGTTCTTAGATCAGCGGCTTGAGGCTATCGAAGAGGATTCAAGTATCCTTGAGAAGGAGCAGGCTATTCGCGAGCAGGTTGATGCAGAAGCGCGTGAGCGTGTTGAGCAGATGCGTGCTGACATGCGAGCTCGTCGCGAAGGTGAAGAGGTTGACGATGATGACTTTGACGATGATGATTATGATGTCGAAGTTGAGTATGTTCGCGAATAGTTAGATTGTACGTCAGGGTGATTGTCGTACTGCCATAACAGGTGTTAGGAGTTTTTAGGTGGCTGTGGGTAGGGAAAAGCTTAAGCGTGCTAAGCGCTGGGTGGTTAAGATCGGTAGTGCGCTGTTGACCAATGATGGTCAAGGCTTAGATCAGCAGGCGATTTCTCGTTGGGTTGATCAGATTGCTGCTCTTAAAAGATCAGGTCTGGAAGTGGTGTTGGTTTCTTCGGGCTCGGTTGCCGAGGGAATGACCCGTTTGGGATGGTCTAATCGTCCTCATGAAATCTATAAGTTGCAGGCCGCTGCTGCGGTGGGGCAGATGGGATTGGTGCAAGCTTATGAGACCAATTTTCAGCGCCATTCTACGCATACGGCTCAAATATTGTTAACGCATGAAGATCACTCTAATCGTAAGCGTTACCTCAATGCTCAGGCGACATTAAAAACCTTGCTCGATATGGGGGTTGTGCCTGTTGTTAATGAGAATGATACCGTTGTCACTAAAGAGATCCGCTTTGGTGATAATGATACGCTAGGGGCGCTGGTGGCTAACTTGGTCGAAGCGGATGCTTTGATTTTGCTCACAGATCAGCAGGGTTTGTTTACGGCGGATCCTCGGTATGATGCCAATGCTACGTTGATCTCCGAAGCAAGGGCTGAGGACGAGTCTCTGGCTGCAATGGCGGGTGATGGCGGTAAGCTGGGTCGAGGTGGTATGGCGACAAAGGTGCGTGCAGCGAAGCTTGCAGCGCGTTCTGGTGCGGTTACTGTTATTGCTAGTGGTCGTGAAGATGATGTTCTGCTTCGTTTGAGAGATGCTGAGAGCTTAGGTACGTTGTTGGTGCCTGAGAGAGGGCCAATGGTGGCGCGCAAACAGTGGATTGCAGGTCATCTTCAGGCGCGTGGTACGCTGGAATTGGATGAGGGTGCGGTTAAAGCGCTGCGCGAAAGAGGCAAAAGTTTGTTGCCGGCGGGTGTTCGGAGTGTCAGTGGTGACTTTTCACGTGGTGAGATGGTTATTATCACTGATGAGTATGGTCGTATCGTTGCGCGTGGTTTGGTGAACTACGGGGTTGATGCAGCACGTAAGATTATTGGTAAGCCGAGTCGTGAAATTGAATCAATTCTTGGTTTTATGGGTGAGGAAGAGTTGGTGCATAGAGATAACTTGGTATTGGCATAGTTTGTCTGCCAAATTACAGGTATAAAAAAACCGGCTAATGCCGGTTTTTTTAGTATTGGAAAGGCTTAATATTAAGCTAGACCAACAATCTGTTTTACCATGCGGCTCTTAATGCGGGCAACTTTGTTCTTGTGAAAGATGCCTTTGTTTACAGAACCGTCCAAGATAGGCTGAGCAGTTTTGAATGCTTCTTCTGCTGCTGCCTTTTCACCAGCTTCGATAGCTGCTTGAACTTTTTTGATATAGGTACGTACCATGGAACGCAGGCTAGCGTTATGCTGGCGACGCTTCTCTGCCTGGCGAGCACGTTTACGAGATCCTGCGGAATTTGCCACAGTTCGGCTCCTTATAAATAAGTTAGAATAAATAATATCGGCGTTCGCGCCGAAAAATCAGAGGCGAGATTATTCATATTTGTTGGCCCGCTGTCAATAAAACTACAGAAATTTTCTTGATGAAGCAGTAATATGCCCATTCTCTTGAGTGTAATTCATTAATTTTAGGGTTTTTTAGTGTCTAAGGAAGCGACGTCGCCTAAAAAAGCGACTGGTTTACTACGTTCTAGTGCGATTGTTGGTGTGATGACGATGTTGTCGCGTGTGCTAGGTCTTGCTCGTGATGTTGTTGTTGCTAATTATTTTGGTGCGAGCGGAAGCGCGGATGCTTTTTTTGTGGCGTTTAAAATACCTAATTTCTTGCGCCGGCTTTTTGCTGAAGGTGCATTTGCTCAGGCGTTTGTGCCTGTGCTTTCAGAATATCGAACGCAGAAAGATTTAAAGTCAGTGCAGTTGCTGGTGAATTATGTCGCCGGTACCTTAGGTAGCGTGTTAATCGCTATTACTGTGCTCGCGGTCGTGGGTGCGCCGATGTTGACCGCTGTTTTTGCGCCGGGGTTTTATCTAGGGGATGAAGGAAAGTTTGAGTTAGCGGCAGAAATGTTACGTATCACCTTTCCTTATCTTATGCTTATTTCACTGACTGCGTTTGCGGGGTCTGTGCTAAATAGTTATGAGCGTTTTGCGATTCCTGCATTTACGCCGGTTCTGTTAAATATATCGTTGATCTGTTCGGCAATTTTTTTAAGCCCTTTGTTTGATCCGCCTGTTCTGGCGCTGGCGTGGGGCGTCATGATTGCAGGGGTTGTTCAGCTGGTATTTCAATTGCCTTTTTTGGCGCGTATACACTTGTTACCACGGCCTCGCTGGGGTTGGAATGATCCGGGTGTTCGGCGCATTATGACCTTGATGATCCCAGCGTTATTTGGTGTTTCGGTAACACAGATTAACCTGCTCCTCGACACCGTGTTGGCCTCCTTTCTACAAACGGGGAGTGTGTCATGGCTGTATTATTCTGATCGTTTGGCTGAGTTGCCCTTAGGTGTGTTTGGAATTGCTATCGCGACGGTAATATTGCCTAGCCTGTCGCGTAAGCATGCTGAAAGTTCCAGTGAGCACTTCTCCTCAACATTGAACTGGGCTATGCAGATGGTGATGTTGATAGGCGTGCCGGCTGCTGTGGCTTTGTTTGTGATGGCTGAGCCGATGTTAATTACGCTGTTTCATTACGGTGCTTTGGCCGATCGCGACATCATGATGGCTGCGATGAGCCTTAGAGCTTATGCGTGTGGGTTGTTGGCCTTTATGCTGATCAAAGTGTTAGCGACAGGCTATTTTTCTCGTCAGGATACCAAAACCCCCGTAAAGATTGGTATTCAGGCGGCGATTCTTAATATGGTTTTTAATCTGTTGCTGATTGGTCCGTTTGCGCATGTTGGGCTGGCTGCAGCGACGGCGATGTCCGCTTTTTTAAATGCTGGTCTATTGCTGTATGGGTTAATTAAATCGGGCGTGTTTGTTTGGAGTCATGGTTGGGGTATGCATGTCGTGAGGATGCTGGTTGCGAATGTATCGATGGCTTTTGTGTTGTTGTGGTTGATGGAGCGCCCTGAATATTGGCTGCAGGCAGGGCTTTTGACCCGCGTTTTAGATATGGCGATGTTGGTGGTTGTAGGCGGTGGCGTTTATGTCGTAGCGCTGTGTTTGTGTGGATTACGGCCGCGTCACCTTAAGCATAGTTAGCGGTCACGATATATTGCACGTTAAACACAGGCTTAGTGGTACTCGTTGAGTATTATCTGAGCTATAATGCCGCGTTTATTTTTGGCTAGTCGTTTTTTGCTGTTCTTGGGTAATAGCTTTTTGCTTCGGTCGTTGATTAAGAGTTCTTGATGGAATTGATTCGCGGATTACATAACCTGCGTGAAAAGCACCGAGGTTGCGTTGCAACGATCGGTAATTTTGATGGTGTGCATTTAGGCCATCGACAGGTTTTGAAACAAGTGAAAGCAAAGGCTGAAGAACTGGGGTTGCCTTCTGTGGTGATAACCTTTGAGCCTCAGCCGCGAGAGTTTTTTGCTGGCGATAAAGCGCCGCCTCGCTTAACGCGTTTTAGTGAAAAGTACAGATTGCTTGCTGCCGAAGGTATTGATCGACATTTGTGTTTAACCTTCAATGAACGCTTGAGAGCGATGACTGCTGATGACTTTGTTGAAGAGTTATTGCTGCGTGGTTTAGCCGTTAAACATTTTGTTGTAGGTGATGACTTTCGCTTTGGTTGTGATCGTTCAGGTGATTACAGCATGTTGCGAGCCGCAGGCGATAAGCACGGCTTTTCAGTCGTTAATACGCAAACCTTTTTAAGCGCTGATGAGCGTGTCAGTAGCTCGCGAGTGCGTAAGGCGTTAGAGAACAATCAGCTGGATATAGCAGAGCAGCTACTCGGTCGCCCTTATGTTGTCAGTGGCCGGGTTATGCATGGGCAGAAATTGGGACGTCAATTAGGTGTTCCAACGGCCAATGTGCGCATGCACCGTTTTCCATGCCCGTTACGCGGCGTGTATGCCGTAGAAGTGGTCGGTGAAAATGTTCGTTGCCAAGGGGTTTGTAATGTTGGCTTACGTCCAACTGTAGGTGGTCAACAGCCGGTTTTAGAAGCGCACTTGTTTGATTTTAATAAAGATATTTATGGGCAGTTGTTGACCGTCGAATTTAAGCATTTTATTCGTGCTGAGCAGAAATTTGATGGTATAGAGCAGCTCAAACAACAGATTTTTAAAGATATTGATGACGTACGGGCTTTTTTTGCCTGTGCCCGTAGTTAATTCGGAACTTATAACCATGACCGATTATAAAGTAACACTGAACCTTCCTGAAACGACTTTCCCTATGCGTGGTAACTTGGCGCAGCGTGAGCCTCAGATGCTCAAGGGATGGCAGAAGATGGACCTTTACCAGAAGATACGTGAAGCCAGTGCTGGGCGGGACAAGTTTATTCTGCATGATGGCCCTCCATACGCAAATGGCGATATTCACATTGGTCACTCGGTTAATAAAATTCTGAAAGATATTATTATCAAATCGAAAACGATGAGTGGCTTTGATGCACCCTATGTCCCGGGCTGGGATTGCCACGGTCTTCCTATCGAGCATAAGGTAGAGACAAAGATTGGTAAGGCTGGTGTGAAGGTTTCGCATAAAGTTTTTCGTCAAAAATGCCGTGATTATGCGCGTAAGCAAGTAGAAGGTCAGAAAAAGGACTTTATTCGCTTAGGTGTACAGGGTGATTGGGATAATCCATATCTGACGATGAACTTCGATACCGAAGCTAATATTATCCGTGCGTTGGGTAAAATCGTTGAAAATGGTCATCTAGTTAAAGGTTTTAAACCTGTTTACTGGAGTGTGGTCGGTGGCTCTGCGTTGGCAGAGGCTGAAGTCGAGTATCAAGATAAGACGTCTACCGCGGTTGATGTTCGTTTCTCGCCGGTTGATCAGGCTGACTTTATTGCGCGCTTTAGTGACGCTGATTCTGGTGAAGGTAATGTCTCCGTTATTATCTGGACAACCACACCTTGGACCTTGCCTTCAAACCAAGCGGTTTCATTGAATGCCGAATTGGATTATGTGCTTGTGCAGCTGGATTTAGGGCTGGGTCAAGAGCGCATTCTCTTGGCAGAAGGTCTCGTTGAAGATGCTATGCAACGTTACGGTGTTGAATCGTACTCTATTGTTGGACGCTGCCAAGGTTCTGCGCTTGAAAAATCGTTGCTACAGCATCCGTTTGCCGAGCGTCAAGTGCCTGTGATTTTGGGTGATCATGTCACTTTGGATGCAGGTACAGGTGCTGTACATACTGCACCTGATCACGGTGTGGAAGATTTCGAGGTTGGCCGCAAATATGGCATTGGCACTTTAAACCTTGTCAACGCTTCGGGCGTGCTTGGTGAAGGTGCTGGCGTATTTGCTGGCGAGCATGTTTATAAAGTTGACGATAAAGTTGTTGCGCTTTTACAAGAAAATAAAGCGCTCGTGCTTGAGCATAAGTTTCAGCATAGTTACCCGCACTGCTGGCGTACTAAGACGCCATTGATCTACCGTGCAACCCCTCAGTGGTTTATTAGCATGGAAGAGAAAGGCTTAAAAGCTGATGCGCTTGAGGCCATTAAAGGTGTTGAGTGGTTCCCAGGTTGGGGACAAAATCGTATTGAGTCAATGGTTGAGCAAAGCCCTGATTGGTGTGTTTCACGCCAGCGTACTTGGGGAGTGCCGATCGCCCTGTTTATCCACAAAGAAACACAGCAGCTTCACCCTAATACCGCTGCTTTAATCGAGCAAGTTGCATTACGGGTTGAAGAGGAAGGCATTGATGCGTGGTTTGATCTTGATTCTGCTGACCTGTTAGGTGCTGAAGCCGATCAATACGAAAAAGTTACAGATACATTGGATGTTTGGTTTGATTCTGGTGTTACGCATTACTCAGTGGTAGACCAAAGAGACAACTTAGAATTTCCTGCGGACATGTACCTTGAAGGTTCCGACCAGCATCGTGGCTGGTTCCAGTCTTCTTTGAAAACTGGTATTGCGATCAAAGGCTGCGCGCCTTATAAACAAGTTTTGACCCACGGTTTCACCGTTGATGGTCAGGGCCGCAAAATGTCTAAATCAGTGGGCAATGTCGTTTCTCCTCAAGAAGTGATGAATAAATACGGAGCTGATATTTTACGCCTATGGGTTGCGTCTACCGATTATAGTGGTGAGATGACCTGTTCTGACGATATCTTAAAACGTGCGGCTGATGCATACCGTCGAATTCGTAATACAGCACGTTTCTTCTTGGCAAACCTGAGCGGGTTTGATCCTGCGAGTGACATGGTGCAGCCGGATGAAATGGTTGCACTGGATGCTTGGGCTGTGGATCGCGCGGCACGACTGCAAGACGAGTTGCTAGGTCATTATGATCAGTATGAGTTTTTACAGGTATTCCAGAAGATCTCTCACTTCTGTTCGCAAGATATGGGTGGCTTCTACCTGGATATTATCAAAGATCGTCAGTATACCGCTGCCACTGATTCCCATGCGCGTCGTTCCGCTCAATCAGCGCTTTATCATATTGTTGAAGCGCTTGTGCGTTGGATTGCGCCTATCTGTAGCTTTACTGCAGATGAGATTTGGGCAACGTTGGCCGGCAAGCGTGCTGATTCCGTGCACTTGGATACTTGGTACCAAGGTTTAACTAAATTGCCTAAAGACAGCCCGCTTGATAGCGCTTACTGGGAACAGGTAATGGCGGTTAAAGGTGCGGTCAATAAGCAGCTAGAAGAGCAGCGTAACGCAGGCAATATTGGCGGAAGCTTGGAAGCCGAAGTTACGTTGTATTGTGATGAGAAATTGCAGCAAGTACTTCAGCAGCTAGCTGATGAATTACGTTTTGTATTGATTACATCACAGGCGGCAGTGGCGCCTCTTTCTGATGCAGTGGATGCGCAGGTAACCGAGTTAGAAGGTTTGCAGGTGCGCATTGTGAAAAGTGAAGCAGAGAAATGCCCGCGCTGCTGGCATTATCGCGATGACATTGGTCAAAGCGACGCGGATCCAGAACTTTGTGGTCGATGTGTCGAAAATGTTAACGGTGAAGGCGAAAGCCGAAGCTTTGCCTAATGGAACAGGATTGCACCGTTGTAACGTCTAATAAACGCAGCTGCCTTATTTGGGGGTGGCTAGCGTTTGTTGTCGTAGTATTAGATCTGGGTAGTAAGCAGCTTGCTATTACCTATCTGAATTATGCAGAACCTAATCCTTTACTGCCTGTTTTTGATTTAACGTTGTTGTTTAACAAAGGCGCTGCGTTTAGCTTTTTATCAGATGCGGGTGGCTGGCAACGTTGGGTTTTTGCTTTCATTGCTGTTGTAGTGAGTGCTGTCTTAGTCGTCTGGTTAAAACGGACCGAGCGTCAGTATTGGTGGTTAGGCTTGGCTTTGTCTCTGGTATTAGGCGGCGCCCTTGGCAATTTATACGATCGTGTCGTACAAGGTTACGTCATCGATTTTATCTCATTGCACTATAACAACTATTACTTTCCCGCTTTTAATATCGCGGACTCAGCGATAACGTTGGGGGCTATCGTCTTAATTCTGGATATGCTCTTTCTAGAAGCTAAGCGCAAACCGTCTGAAGAGAAATGATTTATGAGTAAATTAATTGGTCCGGGTAAAACCGTTACTCTGCACTTTGCTATCAAATTGGAAGATGGTCAGATAATTGATTCAAACTTTGATAAAGAACCAGCAACGTTTGCGGTGGGCGATGGTAATCTCTTAGAAGGATTTGAGAAGGCATTGTTTGGCTTAGAAGAAGGGGCTAAACAGACCTTAAAAATCTTGCCAGAGAATGGTTTTGGTATGCCAAACCCAAGTAATATTCAGAATGTGCCTAGAGCGCAGTTTGAAGGGATGGAGCTAGAGCAAGGCTTGGTGATCTCCTTTGCTGATGCTGGTAATGGCGAGTTACCTGGCGTAATATCAGAGTTTGACGATAAGATGGTGGCGGTTGATTTTAATCACCCGTTAGCAGGGAAACAGCTCGACTTTGAAGTAGAAATACTCAACGTCAGCTAAGCGACAAACACCAAACCCGAATAAATATATTCGGGTTTTTTGTATTATTACAATCTTAGGTCTACCCTTTCCTAAGACCCCCCAAATGTTTGTATGGCGTATGTTCCCTTAAACGACTAATCTTATATATAAGAGAATTTTTATTTACTGGATCTAGGTAATGTCTGTAAGGGAAAAAGGCTTCACGCTCATAGAACTCATGATAACCCTCGTAGTGTTAGGTATTTTGCTGCTCGTTGCAGTGCCTAACTTCGGTTCCTTTGTAGCTCAGTCCCGAGTCGATGCAGTTAAAAGTAAACTTGTTTCCAGCATTGCGCTTGCTCGATCCGAAGCGATTAAGCGAGGCGCGCAAGTGGTTATTTGTCGCCGTAGTGCTGGATCTAACACTTGTGCAGGAACAAATGTTGCAGGTGCTGCGGACTGGTCGAACGGCTGGTTGGTCTATTTGGATGAAAATGCAGATTTGGCTATTGACGTTAATGGTTTAATTCGTGTGTACGCTGATGTTGATAATGCCTCTACTATTACGTATACCAGAGGTGATGTTGTTGTTTATGGTGATTTGGGACTATTGGTTACAGCCTCTGTAGGGGATGAGACTTTTGTTATAGGGGATGCGGGAGATGCAAGTGCTGGCGCAGGGCTTTCTCTTAGACCAACAGGG
>Ga0193962_1000503_pt1 | contig 17813 bp, 15 predicted proteins | sample FB_5_MG_FD_140335 | JGI IMG/M metagenome (GOLD analysis project Ga0193962, IMG submission 140335) | Microbial mat bacterial communities from the Broadkill River, Lewes, Delaware, United States - FB_5_MG | ecosystem: Environmental > Aquatic > Freshwater > River > Microbial mats | place: USA... | reverse complement strand
TTATTTGCGATAGCAAATCATACAATAGCGGACTTCCCATACACATCGGGCGAGCATCAGCCTGAATTGTTTTGCTTCAGCAAAACAATCACTAGATTATCATATTGGAACTCATGAAAGATTATGTATTATAAATACAAATAACGATAAATCCATACATTAGGCATATTAGTTTTGAATTTATCTAAATCATATTCATCAATAGGATTCTCTGATATAGATAATTTTTCTAATTTATGTAAATTTTCTAAAATAGATATATCTTTTATATTATTATAGGATAAATTAAGTTCTCTTAGTTGCGAAAAATTTTTCAATATAGATATATCCTCTATACCGTTATACCTAAGATTAAGTTTTTCTAAGAAATTAAGATTCTTTAATTGAGATAGTTCTGTTATTCCAATACCCCCAAGATCCAAAGTTTTTAAATTCTTTAAATTAGACAAAATACTCATGTCTGTACTAGCACAATGCAAACTTAAATGTTCTAATTGCTGCAACTCAGATATAAAATTTATATCTATCATATTTCTAAAAGATAAATCTAAATATTTTAGATTTGCTAAATTTGATAAAACACTCCCAAATTTTAAATCATTTCCCCGTAAATGTAATTCTTTTAAGTTTGTTAAATGCTTCAAACAAGCTAGGTTTTTTACATTATCACTTAGTATAATATCTAAAAATTCTAGTTCCTTATTTTTTGATAGAATATCTATATTTTCTAATTCAGCATGACTAATTTTTAGTTTTTGAAGTTTTGGAAAATTTCCCAATGCCTCTATATCTTTAATTGGACATGCTAAACATATAACTGATTTCATGTTCTTATTTTTCGATAAACAAGCTAATGAACTTATTTCATCAATCGCTTCAAATTTTATACTTTCTAGACTACTTATATTTTTAAAATTATCTATATTTTTCACACGTCCACGCGAAATACATAAATTTTTTAATGCAGGTAGATTTTCAAATGTATTACTCTCATCTAAAGACATAGAAAAGAAATAAGCCTCTTTCATGTGTTCTAAATTTTTAAAATTAATAATTTTTCCAGAAAGTTTGATTTTTTCAAGATTACTAGATTTATTTATTTTAGAAATATCTAATACCTCTCCCTCATTTAAGATGATATCAAGACTAATCATATTTTCACATAAATTTAAATAACTGTATAATTTATCATAATCAAATTTACTGTAAGCTATATTAATAACTTTTAGTTTTGAAAATTCACTTAAATAGTCTAATTTTTCTATATTGCACTGGTAAATACCTAAATATTCCAAATTTGATAGATTACTTAAATCAGTTAAATCCAAGTCCATATTGCTAGAAAAATTTATATCTATATGTCTTAAATTAGTTAGACTATTTATTTGTTTAATATAATCATCATTCAATCCATCTTCATACATATAAAACTCTGATAATTTTGAATAATTAACAATATTAGATATATCTGTAAAATTCGATTGACTTATATTCAAACTTTCTAAAGTATCACAACATTTTAGCATTGGCAAAATATTTTCTTCATTTTCTTTCAAATATAACAAGGAAAGTTTTTTTAATTTTCTAAAATTATTAAAATCCGAAAGCGACTTGAAAGGTGATGCATACCAATAATTATCGCCACTTAAATCAGTAGTGATTTTCATTTTACAAGTAATATTATCAACAGTGAGTTCTTCTATCTTATCCAAGTCACTCATGTAAACATCTCCATCAGGCTTATTAATAACCTTTCTGATGAATTTTTCTAGTTCCATATTTTCCCAAACTGTAACTTCATCTTTAATCATATCATTTGTATGCACTTCAGAATCAGCATTTTCAACTGAATTGCCATTGTTTTCTTCACACCCAACCAAAAAAATTGACAGTATAAAAAAATTCATAACTATCACTATGTATTTAATTTTTTTCATAAAAACCTCCGCTGTTTACTTAAAATAATATTATTTTAATATTCCATTTATTTATAATTTCGAATATACAATTACATATAATTCTTTTACTAATTATTGCTTTTTCCTGTCCTCTTATCAAAAACAATTTGAACATTCTCTCTGTTCTCAATTTCATGGATTTTGTACATATATATGTCAAAGTTCAAATATATATTACTTTCGTCTTCAGTTATTAAAATATTATTTAAGTCGAATTTGTAAAGACAAGTATTATAGTCAAAATAATCTAAATCTTCATCAGACTTTATGAGTACATCTAAAGTTTTAGCTTCATTTAAATTTTGCAAATACAATTTATTATAGTAATTATCCAAATATTTATTCATAATTCTATAATTACTTACTGATTCATTAAAAAAGAATTTATATAAGTCTATATGAGCGTATTTTATTTTTTCATCATATGTACTACTTAGTGAGTTCTTCTGTCTAATTATATGACCAAACTTATCAATCGCTTGATTTTTACTTTCTTCATCAATCAAATTTACTTTTTCAAAATCACCATATGTTCTAGACATAATACATGGACGAAAATCATCTACTCCAAAATAGTATACGCCATTATTTAAAAATGATGGTTTTTCAAACCCATTTCCATATTCCTTAGATAAATAATATTTTTTTTCATAAGTGAATATTTTATTAATATCTATATCATTTTTTGATAAATCATATGAGAAAACATCTGATTTATCAGGATATTGATTTTTAGAGTCGCATGATTCTAGATAAATGCAATTTTCTTTTGATGTTATAAAATTATATTCTCCTTCAAACATGAAGCTTCCCTTTTTATTCAATAAATCCAACTTGTAAAATTTAGGTTTTTCATTATCTTTATAAATTTTTGCAATGATAGTAGCATTTCTTAATGCATATAGTTGAAAATTTTCTCGTCTGCTCCATGAATCAAAAGAGTTAAAATCATATTTGTATGTAGACAAATCTTCATCTTTCAGTGTGAAAATCAAGTTTTCATCTACAGCTTTATTTTGGAAATCATATATGATAATTTTATTTGTATTTGCTTCTTCACAGAAGGCAAGCCTTTTATTATCTATCCAAACATCAGGAGTTAGAACAAAAGACTTCTTATCAATAAATACAAAATTTTCTAGGTTATCAGCTAATTTAGCATATGAAGATTCATATTTGTTGATATTTTCCACAACAGCACCATCTGCATTTAACTTAAATGCAGCTATGAATTTACTGTTTTCGATAAACAAGATATTGTTATTCAAAAATAATTGTGCATCTATACAACTGAAAGGAGTATTAGTAAAATCAAATATAACTTCAAAAGTTTTCTTTTCTTTTGATAAGCAGATAAGTTTTTTATCTGAATAATCATTAGAAAATTGAATAAAGTATATGTATTTTTTAGTAAGAATCATATTCTCTAGTGAGCAATTTTCTTTGTCATTACTGAATAGCATGCTTACCTTTGAAGTTTTTTTATCTATAACTTTCAATGATCTGTTTGTTAAGGCATAAACATATTTATCACTCTCGGCAAAATTTGATTTAATATAATTATTAAATATTTTTTCAGATGATATCATATCAGTTTTATTTTCATTTTCTTCATATACACACGAATTTACAAAAATAACAGCAAATACTAGAATAATTACTACACTCATAACTTTCAAATTATACATTTCATTTCTCCTCATATGTTAATTTTTCTCACATTTATCTTTATATACAATTATATTTTCTAAAATATAGGGAAATAAGTTCTTAGTGTTTTTCATTCTAATTAAAAAATGCATATAATAATTATCTATGTGAATTTCAGCCTCTACCATTTCATCATCAATCATTTTATAAACACCTGTTTCTCCCGAATGTGTTTTGAAAGAATTTCCATTCTTCATTCTTAATGTATCGTGTTCATTACTATTGTAAAGGCCAGATATACTTATAAAATAAAATTCATCTGTTTCGGCATCAAAATATTGATAACTCAAATCCGATAAAGAGGCAGGTAAATCTTCTACTTTTATATATGAAGGAAGAGGTATGCAAACTGTTACTGGATTATTTAAAACTGATGCAGAGACTGGCATTATTCTTTCTGAATTATTTGCAGCAAAATAGTAAGTTATATCTGCTTTTGCAAAATAATTTTCTAATTCTTCAGGTATATTATTTTCAACAAGGGGTAATTCTATTTCACTATCATCAACATCTGTCTCAACTTTATCTGTAGAATTTTCTACTTGTATAGAATTTATTATATGTGAAAATATATCATCTGTATTTTTTATCTGAATATCTATATGTATTTTTAAAAGTATGATCTCATCATTATTTTGAAAATACAACTTTGAATCCCCATACATGTTTCTATATATGACTACATTTATGCCCGAGTCTAATTTGATTTTTTCTCCTTTTATAATCAAGTCAGAAGAAGATTTATTCATCCATGATGGAAATACACAAGCATCTATCTTATCATTTAATTTATAAGAGTCCCCGAGATTATAAATCCTAATATTTGAGTAAGTACAGTATCTACTATCATAAAAGGAAAAAGAAACTTTATCATTGCAAGATTCACATTTAAACATACAAGATGGTATATCTATGCTTAAATTTAATTTTTTATCAAAAGCTATTTCATGATTCTTATATATATCATAGTCTATATCTTTTTCATCCATAATCACAGTGCAAGAATTTTTCAAGTCATTTATAGGTGAAAAGTTTTTTATAGGATTGTTTCTTATATCTAGATAAGTTAGATTACTTAAATTAGCTAGTTTTTCTATGTTTTCTACTTGATTGTTTCTAAAGTCTAGTTTTCTTAGCTCAGGAAAATTTGCTAAAACATCTATCTTTCTTACATTTCCTTTTGCTTCTAAATTGAAATATTCTGATTTACTAGGAAGTATTGATAATTCATTCAAATTTTTATTAGCAGAGAAATAAGTAAGTAAATCATCATCCTTTTCATATGAATATGCAAGTATAGTCAACGATTCTAAAGAGTTCAATTTAGAAAATACACTAGGATTATCTACTATCACATTTTCAAGATATAGCTTTGATAATTTCTTTATATTGCTAAAATCTATATTATTTTTTATATAGTTGTTTTTCAAAGTTACTTCCTCAAGAATTTCAAAGTCACGTAGATTTTGAAATTCGCATTCAACATCTAATTTTTTAAGATGAGATTTATCTATAAACTTTGAAAAATCGACAGATTTCCATTGGTAATTTCTATTATTCCCATTTTTTTCATTAATTTCATCGCTAGTAATTTTCAAACTAGCTATCTTACTGGATTTATCAAACAAACTATATAAGGAATCCATTAGAAAATCGCAATTATTTAATTCTAAACTTTCTAAGCTAGACTTATCTTTCAAAAAGTTCAATTCATCTAAATTTGAATGGCTAAACTCTATGTGTTTGAGTTTTTTTAATCGTGATATTTCATCTCGATTTTCAACATAAATATTAGGTGAAAAAACACATAGATTTTCCACATTTTTCAATTTATCTATATTTTTAAACTCATTATAAATTTTTAATTGGCTAATTGATTCTGGATTTTCAAACTTATCAAAATCAATTTTTATTGCCTGCTTATGATTAGCATCATCCATATGATATATATCTAATGTAAGTTTTGATATATAGTCATTTTCAGCTATACTATATATTTCTTCATTTGTAAGAATGTTTTTCAATTCTAATGATTTTAATAGTTTTAAGTTTTTTAACTCTTTTATATTGCTCAAAGTAAAATTACCCAAGGTTACTTCTTCTAAATCATATAATTTACATAAATTACGACAATCAAAAGCTATATAATTATTATCTAATTTACCATCCACTCTATTTATAGGTCCCGCATTATCTAAAGACAAGGTCTGTAAATTTTCCAGCTTAAAAATTGGTGAAAAATCTTGAATGTAGCTATCTTCAATCTTCAGTGTTTTTAATTTAGTGTATTTATCTATATTTGATATATCTTCGATATTTGCGTTTTTTATTTCTAAGTTTTCAATATTTTTACAATTATCCAGAATTGGTATCTCCCATATATTTGATGAAGCAGAAAATTCTATAGATACTTTTTTTAGATTTGGAAAATGATTTAAATCACTAAAACCAGCTATATAGTTTATTTCATTTTGATTATATGATAGAGATAAATCAAGCACCTTATCATTGATAATTATTTGAGTACTTCCTATTGTAAGTTCTTCTACCTCTGACAAATTAAAATCATACAGATCTTGAGAAATTAGTTTGATATATTTTTCCAACCTTTTATTTTCCCACGGCATGAATTCATCACTATATGGATTATTTTCAACACTTTCACAATCATGAGTGTCCATATTCATACTTATATCATACTCACACCCAACTAAGAAAATAGAAAGTATGAAAAAATATATAACTATTACTATATATTTAATTTTTTTCATAGAAACCTCCGTTTTGTATTGGAAATAATAGCATTTTAATAAATGATTTATTCTTTAAAAATAAAAATTCTCATTCACATTATACTTTTATTCAAAATTCGTATTTTTTAAAATCAATATAATTGTCAGCTAAATTCAAAAACTCTTGACAAAAATATATAATCAGTTATATACTAACATAAACATTGTAAAAATACAACAAAGAAAAACAGACATTGTTTTTAATCATATAACATTTAAGGAGACCCGTTATGATGAATTTATCCAATCAGCATTCTATTCTGCTACACAGCAACAAGAGAACTTGCCCGAAAAAGAAAGGAAAATATTTTTTTCTTAAATATATAATTATAGCAGCTTTGATTTTTATGATTATATCATATTTCCATGTTGGTGGAGGAGAAATTAGTGGCATAAAAAATATATCTACAAAGGATACAGTTTATGCTCAATTATATGATGATTCTTATCAATTGATAGATGAAAAAAAGTTGAATTCTAGTCAAATAGAGGCTATTAAACTTCCGATTTTGAGAAGCAACTCAAATCTATACTGGACATGAACTAAAAATATATGCCTCATATGTCACATATGAGGCATTATCATTTTAAATTTATTCAGCTGGAATTACTGATCCATTGCTATATTCTTTCAATATGAAGTCTTTTACTTCTTGTGATTTCAAAACTTCTACTAATTTCTGTATATTACTATTATCTACATCTTCTTTTCTACAGGCAAGTATATTTACAAAAGGATTATCTTCCTTGCTAGATTCCAATATGACTGCATCTTTAGATGGATTTAAACCAATTTGAATAGCATAGTTCCCGTTTATAGCAACTAAATCACCTTCATCATTTTCATAGGCTACTGTTAATAATTCAGGCTTGACTTCTTTAAACACAAGATTTTTGTTATTTTCTACAATATCTTCTAGAGTCGCAGTTATAGCATCACTTCCATCTTTCAATGTGATAATACCAGCATCACTTAGAACGCTTAGAAGTCTGCCATGATCAGCCACTGAATTTGATATAATTATCTCTGCATTATCAGCAAGTTCTGAAAGTGCAGTTATTTTCTTAGAATAGAAGCCAAAAGGTTCTATATGAACACCAGCTATATTAGCTATATCATAATTATTAGCCTCTACTTCATTATTGAAAAATGGAAGATGTTGAAAATAATTTGCATCTATTTCTCCCTCTACCAATGATTTATTAAATATATAATAGTCATCTAAAATTCTTATTTTCAAATCAATACCATACTTCTCCTTCAATATAGGTTTTGCAAATTCCAATATTTTAGAGTGAGGGTCCAAAGTTGCTGCTACTGTAAGTTCCTTATTTTTCGCCTCTGTTTTCTCTCCACATGCCACTAGGCTAACTGCACATAATGCTAGTAAAATTAATACTAATACTTTTTTCATAATTTTCTCCTTTTTTTATATTATTATTTTATTTTTATCTTTTATCAAATTTTCTAACAGCTAAATCTCCTAAAAACTGTAATGAAAATACAATCAAAACTATTATTATAGTTGCCGTCCATAGAATCATGTCATTTCTTCTAACATAACCATAATTATATGCTAGAAATCCCAATCCACCAGCACCTATAACTCCCGCCATAGCCGTATAACCAGCTAAACTTATGGCTGTAATAGATATACCTGACAATATAGCTGGTAAACTTTCAGGTATAAGTACCTTAAATATTATATCGAATTCACTTGCCCCTAGAGCTTGACTAGCCTCTATAGTTCCGCTATCAATTTCTTGAAAAGCCAAAACACAAATTCTAGCAAAAAACGGTGATGCTGCAAATACTAGACTGGGAATAGCTGCCTTCGCCCCTAATATACTACCAGTCAAAAGTTTTGTTAGAGGTATAAGTAAAAGCAGCAAAATGATAAAGGGAATAGCCCTCAAAGTATTTACTAAAAAATCCGATACTGCATGCACATACTTATTTTCAAACAACCCCCCCTTGCTAGTTGTGTATACCAACATTCCTACAAACAAACCAATAATTACTATAAATATCAAGGGTATCACTATCATGTATAATGTTTCTCCAAATGCTTGCCACAGTTGTTCTAATTCATGTGTACTAAACTTCATAACTATATCCTCCTGTAAAATCATTAAATAAAATTTTGGTGATTTCTTGAGTAGGATTGACAATCAACTTTCTAGTTTCACCTATCTCTATAATTTCTCCATCACTCATAACAGCTACTCTATGACATATTTTTTTCACCAACTCCATCTGATGTGTAATCATAACAACTGTGAGGTGATATTTTAGATTTATATCTGCTAATAAATCTAAAATCTGATTTGCTGTTTTTGGATCTAAAGCACTCGTAGCCTCATCACAAAGAAGTATGTCAGGATCATTTGCCAATGCTCTAGCTATAGCCACTCTTTGTTTTTGTCCACCACTCAGTTCTGAAGGATAAGCATCTTCTTTACCTTCTAATCCAACTAACTCAACCAATTTCTTCGCCTTATTTTTCCTTTTAATTTTTTCAACTCCAGCAATTTCCATGGCAAACTCTATATTTCCTAAAACTGTTCTAGACCATAGAAGATTGAAATTTTGAAATATCATGCCTATTTTTTTCCTTTTTTCTAAGAGTTCTTTCTTCTCATACGTTGATATATCAACACCTTCTATAAAAACTCGACCTGAATCTTGCCTTTCTAGCTGATTTATAATTCTAACTAGTGTAGATTTACCTGCCCCACTTATGCCTATAACTCCAAATATTTCTCCTTTTTTAATTTTTAGATTTACATCTTTTACTGCATCCACTCTAGTATTTTTTATATTAAAACTTTTATAGATATTTTTTAATTCAATCATATTTCCTCCTAATTATTTACTTAATCTGCAAAATTTCAGCTAAATCATTAAAATTTGCAATAAAAAAGCTCGTCCTTCATATTGAAGGACGAGCGTTATAACCCGTGTTACCACCTAAATTCATCGATGCATCGCTGCATCAACCTTATCGAGTACTATCATACTCTATCACTGTAACGTGTGAATACGTCGTAGCCTATGAGTCAAACTCAGTCGGTACGCAACTCCGAGGCCATTTTCACAAATTCATACTTTCCTTCTTTCACCACAACGAAGGCTCTCTAAGAAGTAATCCAAAGCTACTTTCCTCTTCAAAGTTTTTATTTATAAACTTAATTTTACTCATTATACATTATCAAAAAGATAAATGCAAGTGTTTTTTTAAAATAGTTTAAAATTAATCGAACTCAAACAAGTGTAAAATTGCCAATAAATCTACATATTAAAAAGCTTCTTCTCAAAGGAGAAGAAGTCTCTATATTTTTTATTATTCTGCCATTGCTATAACTTCAATCTCTAATTTACAGCCTTTTGGAATTCCTCTAACTGCAAAACAAGATCTAGCTGGGTATGGTTTTTCGAAATAAGAAGCATATACTTCGTTTACAGCTGCGAAATCATTCATATCAGTTAATAAAACTGTAGTTTTCACTACATTTGCAAATGTAAGTCCAGCTTCTTCTAATATAGCCTTTATATTTTCCATAGACTGTTTAGCTTGCTCAGCTGCTGTTTCAGCCATTTCTCCAGTTGCTGGATTCAAAGGAATTTGACCTGATGCAAAAACCATATTTCCATTTCTTACTGCCTGTGAATATGCACCTACTGCTGCAGGAGCTTTACTTGTAACTATTTCTTTTTTCATTATATTTTCCTTTCATATTACATATATTATTTAATACTGTCTTTCAACAGTCTCAACACATTTTTATAGAATATTTTCTCCATATCCGACTCACTAAACCCTACTTCTTTAAGAGCATTTTCTAAAATATACATCTGGTCAGAATATTTCAGTTCTAAATCTCCACCTATACCATCAAAATCAGTACCTAGACCTACAAACTCTATTCCACCCTTGTCTGCCATATATCTAGCATGTCTAGCATAATCTTTTGCCAAACCTTTCGTTTCATCATCTGTATTTGTTGTAAAAGCTGGGCAGAAATTTATACCACTAACGCAACCTTTTTCTCCCATTCTTCTAATCATATCATCAGTTAAGTTTCTAGGATGAAATGTTTTACTTCTAGCATTTGAATGAGTAGCTACAAATGGTTTATCTAAAATATCTAAACAATCAAAAATACCACCATCAGATAGATGCGACACATCTACTAGCATACCTAACTCTTGCATATACTGAATAGCTTCTTTACCAAAACTTTTCAATCCCTTGGCTCTAAGACTTTCATCAAATGAGTTTGGATATCCAAAGCAATTTTCAAAATTCCATGTGAGAGTTAAAGAACGAACTCCCATGTCATAATATTTTTTGATTTTTTCAAGTTTTCCATCTACACTTCTACCTTCTTCTATAGCTAGTATAGAAGACATTTTACCATTTTTTTCATTTGTCAATATATCTTCATAAGTATAAGCATGAGCAATGATATCGCTGTGCTTATCAACATTATAATCTAATATTCCTTTTAATGAATTTATATATTCATCATCGGATATATTTGAAAATCCTTTTTCATCAAACTCTGCTCTAGGAGGAATGAATATAGCGAAAAACTGAGCTAATTGATTACCTCTTTTCATTCTTTCAAAATTCACAGATGTATATTCTGTATTCATCATTTCTTTATCATCATGATAAAATAATTTCATCAAAGTATCACAATGCATGTCAACAAATTTCATATAATTCACCTCAGACATACTTATATAATGTCTCCTCTCAATTTTATAGTCAAGACATTATAGCATAATTTCATGTTTTTTTAAATACTTATTACATCTTTTTTAATTATATTAACATTATAATATATATATTTATCATAAGCTATAAAATAAAAATTTTTTTAGAAATACATGGAACATATATACATATGCCACGTCTAATATACAGAGCTCAAAATAAAAGCAAAGATTATTTATCTTTACAAAAAATTACAAAACTTAAGGAGAACAAAATGAAAAAGATTATATCATTATTATTGTTATCAACTATGATAGCAGCAACAGTTTTTGCAGGAGGTTGCGGAAGCACTGAAAAACCTGTAGATACAGAAAACAATGAAAACATTGATAACACAGAAGATGAAAATACAGAAGGTAATGAAAAAGAAGAGGTATATTATACATCATTTGATGTTATCTACAAAATGTTCAAAGACGCAGAAATCAAACCATTTGAAAACACAGGATTCTTAAATGAAGAAAGAGCACAACAACACTTAAATTATGGCTCATATACGAATCCTGATGCAGAAGAAATAAAAATAGAAGGTTTTGTTTCAGGAGTAGCTACTCAACCAATGATGATGTTAGCAACTCAAAACGTAGTAGTTTTACAATTTGAAGACGATACAAACTTTGATAAATATCTAGAAGCTATGAAAGGAATTCAGTTCTCACAAATATGTGTAAGTCCTGATCCTGAAAAAGTAAAAGTAGTTAGAAATGGTAACTTTCTATGTTATATAGCAGCAGACATGGGCGATGAAGATTATGGTGACGCTTTAGAAAAAGCATTCTTAAATATAGATTTCACTGAAGCTCCTAATTATTCAGAAGCAAATGATGCTTACAGCCGTGCTGTTCAAATATATTTTGAAAACAGAGATATATATGAAATTAGCGAAATAACAAACATCATGAATCCAGCTTATTTCATAAATCCTAAAGAAACTGAAGAAATTCTAAATGAAGAAACAACAGAAGAAGAGAGTTCAGACGAAACTTCAGGTGGCTTAGGACAAAATGGAGCTGGTCAAAACACTGCTGATAAAGAAGAAACAAGTGCAGAAAAAATCACTGATGAAGACATAGCAGGCATGTATCTAGTAAACACAGCTATAGATTACTCATCAAAAGAGAAAACAATGTATGATTTTGGTGCATATGTTATAGAAGTTACAAACACAGAGAAACTTGAATTAGTTAAGTCCTTAGTTGAAGAAGGTCTTACTACAGAAGGAAATTATTTTGAGCAAAGTGCAGATGCAACAACTACTGTTGAAATTGAAGGGAACTTCATCATAATAACAATAGTTAAATAGTTGAACTCCACAGAAAATTTAATATAAAACAACCTATAATTGCTAGCCCAAGGCTATGCTAAATTATAGGTTGTTTTAATTTAATGATTAATACCACATGTACATAATTTTATTACCAAAACGGTAATTTTTTTACATGTCATCATTATCGTCTTCATCATCATCTTCAACTACTGGTATCAATCTAGTAGCTATTCCATCTTCTTTCTTGTCTCTGAGAAAAATATAACCTATCACAGAAAATACAAATGCACCTATGAAGTTTACAAACATATCCTTCATAGTATCTATCAATCCTATATCCAAATATCCATCTATAGGTATTCTTTCACCGTTTATAACTAAATCCTTAATATTGCCGATATGAACTATTTGATTAGACTTACTAGGATCTAGAAAAGTAGTATTTATAGAATACACTATAGTATCCTTTTGCATATCCATTCCCATAAAAAAATCCATAGCAAATTCAAAAAACTCCCATAAAACACCTATAGTCATAGAAAAACAAAAAGCCATAAGTGCTAGATAAAATGGAGATAACTTTTTAGATTCATGAGTATGCCTATTCAATAAATCCACCAAACAAAATCCAACAGCAGCTGCCAAAAATCCAGTAGTAGTATGAAGCATACTATCCCACAAGGGTATATTTATATAAAAAGCATGAATCTCCCCTAAAATTTCCGCCGCGAAAATAAATAGCAATACTATAATTTCCAAACTCTCAGGCAATCTAACATGAGCCTTCTTCTCCACAAAAGCAGGCAAAGTAAACAACAGCAAAGTTAGACCACACAAAAACATATTCTCATAACTTCCCCTAAAATATTGTGCAATCATAACCAGTACAACACTTACCCTAAGCAGTATGTACAAGATGAGTACCCTCTTTGATTTCTTAATTTGAGCCTTATTCCTATTCAACATCTCTTCCTCCACATATTCTATACATTAATAATACAATATAATAACACCTATTGCAATAAAAATCATCTTGACAAACACCTACAATTGCTTTATACTGATAGCAATTGAACATAAGTTGACAGGGGAGCTGTAAAAGGCTGAGAGGAAACCATTCGACCCTAAACCTGAAGTGGATAATGCCAACGTAGGAAGTACATTTATGGTCTATAAATATGCTATAATTTCGCTATGCTTTTTTATTGACTTTATACTTTTATGCGCGCAACTACTTTAGTAGTTGTTTTTTTAATGCATTAAAGAACTTACTTACTTCATCAACTTAAATAATACATAAGGAGTATTTATGAACTTAAGAGAAAGACTGTTTGAAATTGGAAAACCCTACTGGGACAAAATTATAGAGCAAGACTTTATAAAAGAACTCTCAGAAGGAACATTGGATGAGGAAATATATAGATATTATACTCTACAAGACAACTCATATCTAGAAGAATTTGTAAAAGTATTTGCCATAGGAATTAGCAAATCAAACAACCTAGAAGACATGAAAAATTTCCTCAGATTTATGAAGGGGGCTATGGAAAGTGAAACTGATGCCCATGATGCTTTTTTAGAAAAAATAGGTATCACAAAAGAGATGAGCTTAAAAACACAGGCGAATATAGTAAATACTAGTTATACAAACTATATGATATCAGTTGCTAGCACCGGAACAGCTGCAGAAGCTGCCGCAGCAGTGTTAACTTGTAATTGGAGTTATCAATATATAGCTGAAAAAACTAAAGACAAAGACGGTTATAAAAACACTTTCTACTGCAAAGATTGGTATGATATATATACATCAGACTATTTCAAAAAAGATGTAGAAGATAATATAGCTATGGTAGAGAAATTATGCGTAAACTACACAGAAAAACAAATTAAACATATAGAAGATATCATAAAAATATGCAGCGAATATGAATATTTATTTTGGGATATTTCTTACAACAAAGGAAAAAAGGTTGAAAATATAGTATGTTAGAATTCAAAGAAGTCACATTTGGCTACGAAGAAGATAATTATAAACTATTTGAAAATCTATCATTTAAGATAGATTCTGGAGAATTCATATCCATCATAGGAGCTAGTGGTTGTGGTAAAAGCACTATATTCAGACTAATAAATGGTCTAGAAAAACTAGAATCAGGTTCAATAAATGTAGATGAAAAAACAGGCTATATGCCTCAAAAGGATTTACTATTTCCTTGGAGAACCATCATGGATAATATCAAATTACCACTAGAATTAAAGACTAATAAAAAAACAAATTCATCACAATTATGCCAAGAAATTTTAAAAGACGTAGGATTGTATGAATACAAAGATAACTATCCTAGAGAATTATCTGGTGGCATGAGACAAAGAGTTTCATTTGCTAGAACATTAATTGCTGGAGCAGAGTTATTGATGTTAGATGAACCATTCAGCGCTTTAGATTCTTTAACAAAAATGTCTATGCAAGAATGGTTGCTAAATCAGTGGACTGCTAACAGCAAAACCATATTATTTGTTACCCATGATATAGAAGAAGCTATCTTCTTATCTAAAAAAATATACGTCTTTACTGAATGTCCTGCTAGGTCGCTAAAAGTATATGACATACCTCTAGCTTATCCTAGAAATAGACATATGATGAAAGATCAAGATATATTAGAACTAAAAGAAGAATTAACTCAAAAATTGAGAAGAGAGGTGTAGTATGAAAAAAATACAAGCAAAAATCTCATCTAAATTATTTGGATTAAGTTTACTTTTACTCTGGCAAATCATAGCCATGATTATAGATGCTCACTATATCTTGCCATCACCAGTACAAGTAGTAGTAAAACTATGGGAACTCAGATATACATTATTCTGTGTTCAATTGCCTGCAACCATGACAATTACAGTCATTGGGCTACTTATATCTATAGTATTGGGATTAGGTCTAGCTATCATAATGGACAGTTCTGAAAAAATAGAGAAAGCTGTATACCCAGTTGTTATAGTATCTCAAACTATTCCAACAACAGCCATAGCACCCTTGTTCGTTTTATGGTTTGGATATGGCATATGGTCAAAAATACTAGTCACTATATTGATAACATTCTTTCCTATCACCATCAGCGTTTTTGATGGACTTAGGTCATGTAAAAAAGACATGCTAGAATTGTTAATCACTCAAGGAGCTAGTAAAATAGAAATATTTACAAAACTAAAAATACCTACAGCATTGCCCCATTTCTTTTCAGCTATAAAAATGGCTATACCTCTAAGTATCATAGGTGCAGCCATATCTGAATGGTTAGGTGCTCAGAGCGGTTTAGGCTATTTTTCCAAAAGAATGATGACACAATTAGATGGAGCTGGAGTCTTTGCCCCTATAGTATTATTATCTATAGTTGCAATGATTTTAGTGAAAATAATTGCTGTATTAGAAGAGAAATTAATCACATGGAGAACAGATTTATAATTAAAGGAGAAAAAAATGTTTAAAAGAAAAATTTCATTATTATTAATATTAACTATGCTACTTTCAGCATTATGCTTGACTGGATGTGGAGAAACTGAAAACACATCAGATTTAGAAGATTTCACTGTAGTACTTGATTGGTATCCAAACGCTATACACTGTTTCATATACAATGCTATAGAAAAAGGATATTTTGCTGAGGAAGGTCTAAATGTAAAAATTCAATTCCCTTCAGACACTAGTGATGGTTTATCAATGACTGCTGCAAATAATGCTGATGTAGGTATCTATTACATGCATTACATCATAGAAGCAAAAGCAAATCAAAATGTGCCTATAAAAAGCATAGGTGCCATAGTACAAGAACCATTAGCTATCGTACTATCTCTAGCTGAAAAAAATATAACTTCACCTGAAGATTTGATAGGAAAAAGAATCGGTGCAACAGGTTCAGAATTAAACGAATTGACAGTTAAAACCATGGTAGAACATGTTGGAGCTAGCGTAGATGATTTAGACATAGTCAATGTAGGATTCGACCTTATGTCTTCTATGACTTCTGGTAATGTAGATGCTACACTTGGCTGCATGATAAATCACGAAGTTCCACAAATGGAGAAAAACGGATTCAAATTAAACTATTTTGATCCTACTGATTTCGGTATACCAAACAATTATGAGTTATTATTTGTAACTGGTGAAAAACAATTAGAATCTAAATCTAAACAACTAGAAGGATTTCTTAGAGCCTGTAAAAAAGGATTTGCAGATATGAAAAACAAGCCTGAAGAATCACTTGAAATCATGTTGAACAAACAAAACGCTGAAAACTTCCCTCTAGATGCTGAAGTAGAAAGAAAAAGTTTAGAAGTTTTACTACCTGCTATGGAAAAATCAGATGCTTCATTCTTAACACAAACAAAGGAAATGTGGCAAATGAACATAGATTGGTTGTATGATACTGGTTTTATCAATCAAAAAATATCCGCAGATGAAGTATTTGTAAATTTAATTAAATAATACAGCCTTTGGGTTGCAATAGCATGCAAGATTGTGATATAATCTTGCATGAATATTTTTTTGGAGGTGCTACATGAAGAGTAAAAAACTATATTATATTGATAAAGAGAAAAATTTCGAAGACATCAACTTATTATTACGTAAACATCCTGAAATCAGATATGTCTCTCTAACGGGCATAGATATGGGTGGAAATGCTACTGATGAAAAAATCCCAGTAGAAGTATTCCTAGACGATATGCAGTCTATGATAAACTCAGGTATTCAAACTGATGGTTCGAGTGTTGAACTACAAGGTATTGCTACACTTAACAATGCCAGAGTCGATATACTACCTGATTTAAATGCAAAATGGTTTGTAGATTACAATTTAGAACATTTTGTTGAAAATGCTGAAGGCACTGAAACTGAAGCAGGTACACTTAGAATACCATCATTTTTAATCCATAATGGTCAAAAAGTTGGGTCTAGGAGCATTATAGATAGAATGGAAAAAGATATTGAACTGAAAATGCAACAAATTCTATCATCAAATGAAGCTATTTGCAATAAATATGGTTTCGCATCCAAAGATATAGATAAAGTTGTTCTTACTTCTGCAACTGAATTAGAGATGTGGGTACACACTCCAGGAGAATTGGCTGACTTAGAAGAACTTTCTACTTCACAAATATTAAAAGAACAATACTGGAAGAGAACTAGAGGAAAAGTTAGAACTGTATTGGAAAAATGTATATCTGTATTGCAAGATTATGGTTTAGAACCTGAAATGGCTCACAAAGAGGTAGGTGGAATCACTAATCAAGTAGATGCTACTGGTAG
>Ga0193962_1000502_pt1 | contig 17820 bp, 18 predicted proteins | sample FB_5_MG_FD_140335 | JGI IMG/M metagenome (GOLD analysis project Ga0193962, IMG submission 140335) | Microbial mat bacterial communities from the Broadkill River, Lewes, Delaware, United States - FB_5_MG | ecosystem: Environmental > Aquatic > Freshwater > River > Microbial mats | place: USA... | reverse complement strand
GGTTTAGATGTATCTATAATCAAAGAGGCAAATGGTGACCCTCTAATATTTGTAAAAGGGTCTCAAAACTTTACTATCGGTGGATATATCGGAGAGAAAGATGCGAAGAGATTAAAAGCTATCAACGAAGAGCTAACTGATGCTATTGAGTTTGGTTGGTTCTCATTTTTGGCTAAGCCATTTTTCAAAGTTCTTCTTATAATAAATGACTATGTAGGTAACTGGGGTTGGGCTATTATCATATTTACACTACTTGTAAAGATTGTACTCTTCCCTCTATCATACAAAGGTATGATGTCTATGCAGAAGTTAAAAGATTTAGCACCAAAGATGAAAGATATAAAAGAGAAGTACAAAGGCGACCCTGCAAAGATGAATGCACAGATGATGGAGATGTACAAGAAACACGGTGCAAACCCTATGGGTGGATGTCTGCCTCTTTTACTCCAAATCCCTGTCTTTTTTGCTCTATATAGAGTGCTTCTAAATGCTGTTGAGCTTCAAGGGGCTCCATGGATACTATGGATAGAAGATTTAGCAGTTATGGACCCATATTTTGTACTTCCTATACTTATGGGTGCATCTATGTTTTTCCAACAAAAAATCACACCGAGTAACTTCACAGACCCTCTACAAGAGAAGATATTTAAGTGGTTTCCTGTACTTATGACTATATTCTTCATATACTTCCCATCGGGTCTTGTCCTATATTGGCTAGTAAACAACATATTCACTATAGCACAACAGTACTATATCAACTATATGTATGCCAAGCATAAAGAAGAGGCTATAGAACTACACAAAAAATCTAAGGATAAATAATGAGAAAAATTGAAGCCGTTACCCTAGAAGAGGCATATCAAAAAGCAGCAACAGAGTTATCCTGTACTATATCCAACCTAGAGTATGAGGTGATACAGTATCCATCCAAAGGGGTGATGGGACTTTTTAAAAAGAGTGCTATTATAGTAGCTAATTGCAAAAAGAGTGAAGAGAGACGAGAGTATAAGCCTAGAAGAGTAGAAGAGCCTAAAGTAGTCTCTACTCCAAAAGAAGCTAAAGAGCCTATAAAAGAGGTCAAAAAAGAGGTTGAAAAATCTCCAATAGAGCCAAAAGTAAAAAAAGACACTATAGTAGATAGCTTCTTTGATGTCGATACAAAAGAGAAGAGAGATACAAAAGAGGTAATTAAAAAAGGTGTAACCAAAAAAGAGGATACAAAAGCTGAGACTATAGTATATGATGAGTTGGCTCTTATGATAGAGACTCAACTAAAGGAGCTTCTATCTCACTCATGTTTTGAGATAGATGTAGTAGAAGTTGATGTAAGAGATAATACAGCTTTGATATTCATAGATGGTGATGATGCTGCGTTGCTTATTGGTAAAGAGGGGTATAGATATAATGCTCTTTCATATATGATATTCAATTGGCTACACGCTAAGTATGAGCTATTTATCAAGCTAGAAATCGCAGAGTTTCTTACAACACAGCAGGATATGATAAGAAACTATATGAAGCCAGTGATTGAGAATGTAGAGAAAAATGGCAAAGGTAAAACTAGATTTTTGGATGGTATATTAGTTCAAATTGCACTAGAGCAGTTGCGTGAGAGATTTCCAAACAAATATGTAGCAGTAAAAACAGCAAAAGAGGGCAAAAAGTTTGTTGTTATAAATGACTTTAACAACAATAAAACAGATGCCTAGCCCCTATGCGTAGTTCTATAGTAGCTATCGCTACAGCCACAGGTGTTGCTTCTATCTCTATCATTAGAGTTAGTGGCAGTGCCTCTTACGATATAGCTCAAAGACTCTCCCACAAACAAGATATAACTCCACGATATGCTCACCTTACATCTCTTTATAACTCCCAAAATGAACTAATAGACCGTGCTATTATGATATATTTTACCTCACCCAATAGCTTCACAGGTGAAGATATAGTAGAGTTTCAGTGTCACGGAGGCTTAGTCGTAGCCCAAGAGATAGTTGATACCATCACATCTTATGGAGTTAGGTTAGCTATGGCAGGAGAGTTTTCAAAGAGAGCATTTCTAAATGGCAAAATTGACCTCACAGAAGCAGAGGCTATATCAAAGCTCATAGAGGCAAAGAGTGTAGATGCTGTAAAGATATTAGCCAAGCAGATGAGAGGAGAGTTAAGAGAGTTTGTTGAGGATAGTAGAGACTCTCTTCTTAAATCTCTAGCCTACTCTGAGGTGATGATAGATTATGCCCAAGAGGATATTCCTACTGATATTATGGATAGTATAACCTCTCAACTAGACTCACTCATAAACCAAATAGATAATATAGTAGAGACTACACACAGAAGAAGAGGGCTTATTGAGGGCTTTAGAGTGGCTATAATAGGCAAACCAAATGTAGGCAAAAGCTCTATGTTAAATGCACTACTAAGCTATGATAGAGCGATAGTTAGCGATATAGCAGGAACTACTAGAGATACGATAGAAGAGCCTATACGAATAGGCTCACACATCATCAAGCTAGTCGATACAGCAGGTATAAGAGACTCTAGCGATACTATAGAGAAGATAGGGATAGAGAGGTCAATCTCATCTATTAGGGAGGCTGATGTAGTGGTAGTCTTGTTTGATAACTCATCTGCATTTGATGATGAAGATGCCAAGATACTCTCACTTGTAGAGGGGTTAGAGGATAAGCATATATTAGTAGCTCTCAATAAGTCTGATTTAGCAACTCTATTTGATAAGAGTATTTTAGATACTTATGAGGTGCTAGAGGTGAGTGCAAAACACTCTTTTGTCAAATTGACAGATAGACTTAAAGAGCTTTTTGATAATATTGGAGAGGGTGATGAACTTATGCTCATCTCTAGTAGGCAAACAGAAGCTGTAAAGAGTGCCAAAGTATCAATCTTGGAGGCTAGAGAGCCTTTAGTAAATGGTGAATTGGAGTTTTTCTCTTATCATCTACAAGAGGCTATAAAGTATATATCATCTATCTCAAAGCCTTACGATAGTGAGGAGATACTAGATAAGATGTTTAGTGAATTTTGTTTAGGGAAGTGATATGGAGAGTATAAACAGTATAATAGATTATATAAAATCAATAGAGGATATTGAGCTATATCTTATTCTATTTTTAATCTTTTTTATAATATGGTTTATATTTAATACTATCGCTTACCATAAGGGTCAAAAGAGAAAAGTAAAAAATCTACACAGATTTGCCCAAAAAGGCGAAGTGAAGGCACAATCTGATTTGGCAAAGCACTATCACAAAGGTAAGGTGGTCAAGAAAAATCTTGATAGTGCTGCTTTTTGGTATCAAAAAGCATACTTTGCAGGAGACAAAAAAGCAAAGAGTGTCTTAGATAAATTTATATACAAGAAAAAGGGTTAGTCATGTTCAAAAAAACAGCTATAACTATAGCAATATTGATACTATATACAGGGTGTGTACCAAATGATTTGGCAATCACTCCTAGCGATACAAAAACAAAAAAAGATAAAAACTCATGGGCTGATAGTACAAATGTAGATGATACCCAAGATAATGATAATAGTATAGATGAAAAGAGTAGTGAAGCACCAATCAAAAGGATACCATTCCCACAATCAGAGTATCACTATTTAGCAAAAAAAGGAAAAGCTACAATCAAAGGAAAAGTATATCTAGTAGATGCGTATGAACAGGCTATTTTGGGTAAAAATACAAGACTATATCTAAACCCTATAACATCATACTCCAAACAGTGGTACAAGCAGAGCTATCTAAGTAGAAAAAAGATGCAGAAAGCTGATAAGAGGCTATTTAACTACCTTAAGTTTACATCATCAAACAAAGATGGACTATTTGCATTTTATGGTGTGCCATCAGGTAGCTACTATCTAGTTGGAACAGTTCCATGTAAAGAGCAGTGTGGATATGATGAGGCTGTGAGTATAAGAGTAGCTACAGAGGTAACAGTTAGAGATAATGAAGTAGTAGAGAGAGATTTGAGCAAAAAAATAGACTAAACCAAGGCATAGACTAATTTTATAAAGATATAATAGCGACCATGAAAGAAAGTTTAAAAATATTCGCAGGTGATTTAAAGAACTCCTTTAAAGACCTACTTCCTATTATCATTGTTGTTGCCTTGTTTCAAGGGCTTATTATACGAGCTATTCCTGATAATCTCCTATCTATAGTTATCGGTCTTACTATCGTGGCTATTGGATTGGCTCTTTTTATCAGAGGGTTAGAGCTTGGTATCTTTCCTATCGGAGAGGGATTGGCTATAGACTTCGCCAAAAAGGGTTCTGTATTTTGGCTACTCACTTTTGCATTTACTATCGGTTTCTCTACTACAGTAGCAGAACCAGCCCTTATAGCTATCGCTGATAAGGCTTCTGTCATATCTCATGGATTAGTAGATGCCTTTTGGCTAAGAATGACTGTAGCACTATCTGTGGGGTTTGCTATTGCATTAGGTACGCTTCGTATATTACTAGGGCATCCTATCTCTTACTATATCATTAGTGGATATATACTAGTTGTTGTTGTCACCTTTTTTGCTCCTGTTGAGATTATAGGGTTAGCCTATGATAGTGGAGGAGTTACCACTTCTACCGTGACTGTGCCACTTGTGGCTGCGTTGGGTATAGGACTAGCTTCTAGTATCAAAGGACGAAATCCTGCTATAGATGGATTTGGTCTTATCGCTTTTGCTTCACTTACTCCTATGATATTTGTACAGCTCTATGGTATTATCGTATATAGTATAGGAGATACATCATCATCTACTGTTATCATCCCAGAGGTGATAGAGGGTACAAAAGCTGTAGTTCATCAATACTCATTTTCGATAGTTGATACTATTATGGAGCTTTTGGGTGTTATCAAAGATGTAGCACCTATATTGATAGTTATATTTTTCTTCCAATATATAATCATACGCAAACCAGTAGCTCATCTCCACAAGATAATCACAGGTATTATTATGGTGATTTTTGGACTCTATGCCTTTATTGTGGGACTAGAGATGGGACTATTTCCTATAGGTGAGACTATCGCATTTCAGCTAACACAGATGGGTAATAACGCTCTTATATATCTCTTTGCATTTTTGATAGGCTTCTCTACTACCATGGCAGAACCAGCTCTACTAGCTATTGCTATAAAAGCAGAAGAGATAAGCGAGGGGACTATCAAGCAAAATGTACTAAGAACAGTAGTAGCCGTGGGTGTGGCTATTGGTATATCTCTAGGCTCATACAGGATAGTAGCAGGTGACCCTATACACTACTACATCATAGTAGGATATATATTTGTAATCATATTTACATACTTAGCACCCAAATATATAGTACCTATAGCCTATGATAGTGGAGGAGTTACCACTTCGACTGTAACTGTGCCACTTGTAGCTGCATTGGGGTTAGGATTAGCAGAGAATATAGAGGGTCGTAATCCACTTATAGATGGGTTTGGACTTATCGCATTTGCATCACTATTCCCTATGCTAACAGTGATGGGATATGGGATATATGCTACTTACAAATTGAAAACTAAGGAGGGTTAAATGAAATTTACAGCACTAGCTATTATGATAGAAGATAAAGATGAAGAGAGAGCTATAGCAGTTGCCAAAGAGGCAGGAGCAGGTTCTGTGACTATAATTCATGGCAAAAATATTGGACTAGAGGAGAAAAAAGTATTTTTTGGTCTTACACTAGAGGCGAATGTATCTGTTTTGTTATTTATACTCCCTAGAAAACTATCTATGCATGTGATGAAAGTTTTGCGTACAGAGTTTGACTTGGATAATCACGAAAACAGTGGATTGGCATTTACAATACCTTTAAGCCATGTAGCAGGATTGGATACCAAAGAGTTACACAAGTTTGAACACGACATCAAATCAATGATATAAAAGGAGCAAAAATGTTAGTAGAAAAAGTAATGACACAAAAAGATAAGTTGATAATAGTATCACCAATGGCTACAGTTAGAGAGGCTATTAGTATTATGAAGTCTAGTAAAGTTCGTTCTGTGATTGTAGATAAAAACACTCCAGATGGTGCTTATGGTCTTTTGACTTTCAAAAATATACTTCAAAGTATAGTAGCAGAAGATGGAGATATAGATTTACTCAATGTATATGATATAGCCTCTATCCCAGCCTTTGCTGTATCTTCTCAACTCAATGTCAAATATGCAGCCAAAATGATGGTACAAAGTAGTATAAAGAGACTTCTAGTGCTAGATAATAATGAACTCAAAGGGATACTAACAATGACTGATATTATCGGTATCTTGATGGATAGTGTAGATTAGATACTCTATGTACTTTACAAAAGAGAGTATGCAAGAGATATTTGAGATAGTTCAAAAAGAGCTTGAGCTATCAGATATAGTATCTTTTGATATTCTCAATCCAGATTTGGGTAGTGGCTATGGTGGGAGTGAGATTTGTATAGATGATGATATATATCTATATAGAGGATACAAATCATGGATAGATTTAGCCCAAATCCTCAAATGTAAAATGCTTACTCCCAAAGAGTCAGACTACCCATTTATCACACTATCTTTTAAAAAATTAAATACTAATAACTCTTTTCACCTAAACACAACAGATAAAGATGAAAAGTATGGTTTAAATTCAGACTTTTGGCATATAAACAAGATGGAAGAGCCATCGTTTTTATACTACTACACCCAAGCCCTAACCAATGTCAAAGTATTAAAACGAATAGATATATTAGACTTAGGTATAAATAGAGCAGATGAGTTTGATACTCTCAAAAATAGCATATCTCCTAGTGATTTTGATATACTAAATCTAGTAGGAATAGACCACTCCAAAACAGCCATAGAGTACGCCAAAGATAGATTTAAACACTACACAAATATCAAATTTTATCAAGCCGATATAAATGATTTAGAGTCGTTAGGCTTAGGTAGATTTGATTTACTAATCAGCATAGGTACACTACAAAGCCCATCTATAAACTTCAAGCCATTTTTTATGTCACTAGTACAAAACTATCTCAAAAAGGACTCAGCGATAATCTTGGGATTTCCAAATAGTAGGTGGATAGATGGAGAGATGATATATGGAGCAAAAGCCTCCAACTACGCTATGAGTGAGATGTCTCTACTATATAGTGATATAATCTTTTGCAAAAAATATCTAACTCAGCACAAATATAGAGTCACAATCACAGGCAAAGATTATATCTTTGTGACTGCTACTAAAATTAACCCCCCAAAGGAGTAGAACTCTCACTCAATCCTTTGTTTTGTAGAGCTTGTGCTATCTCTCTTCTAAGTATCGTATAGCTAGGTAGCTCTATGGGGAGTAGAATATCATTTAGGTTTCCACTATGTACGCACTCTAACTCTCTGTTCTCTTTTGTGGTTAGTTTTTTGAAGCTTAGTATATATTGGTTATCTACTTTTTCTATCTTGCCTATATCATTATCTATAGTCTCTACACTCGCTCCTATAGGTAATACTATCTCTACACTATCACCTATACAAGTTTTGTCTTTGCATTTCCATGTTTTGCCATCTTCATTGACCAGTCCTGCTACTTGGTGTGTGCCATACTGTATAGAGAAGTCGTGTGACTCATTATCATTTCTCTCAAATGGACGACTTGTAAGATAGGCATCACTAAATCCTCTATTTTGTGTGGTGTTAAGCTCTGCTTGGTATCGTGAGGAGTCGAAATCTCCCACATAGTAGTCATCTATAGCGTGTCTATAAGCTTTGGTAACTACTCCTGCGTAGTATGGTGATTTGGTTCGTCCCTCTATTTTGAGAGAGTCTATCACTCCTGAGTTTAGTATCTCATCTATATGTGAAGCCATATTCATATCTTTGGCATTCATAATATATGTACCTACTTCGCTCTCCTCTTCTAGCTTAAATGTTGTGCCACTCTCTTTGTTGTGAGCGTAAATCTCATAAGGGAAACGGCAATCATTCGCACAGCTTCCTCTGTTTGGTACGCGTCCTGTCTGTAAAGCAGAGATAAGACATCTGCCACTATATGCAAAACACATCGAGCCATGCACAAATACCTCTAGCTCCAAATCTGGGATATGATGCTTTATAGCTTCACAATCTTTGAGGCTTATCTCTCTTGCTACGATAATTCTCTTCACTCCCAAATCATAATAGACCTCGGCATCAAGGGCGTTCATTACATTGGCTTGTGTAGAGAGATGGATAGGAATATTAGGTGCTATCTTGTGAGCTAGTTTGACCACTCCTGCTGAGGATACAATCAACGCATCTGGTTTTAGCTCGGCGATTTTGGCTATGTGGTTCTCATAGAGTTTGATTTGGGAGTTAAAAGGGAAAGAGTTTACAGTAGAATAGACCTTTTTGCCTCTAGCGTGTGCGTACTCTATACCCTGTGCATACGAGTCTATATCAAACTCTTTGCCTGAACGAATACGCAATGAAAATGTACTAGTCCCTCCATATACTGCGTCTGCTCCATAGTTTAGAGCTATTTTGAGTTTTTCTAAATTACCAGCTGGTGCTAAAAGTTCTACTCTATTTTGATTTGTCATACTATTCCTAAAATCTATTTGGTTTATAATTAGGTAGATTTTATCCTATTTGTGCTAAAAGTAAATTTGAAGATAATTTTGCTAAACTATCAAATTATTTTTGTTATAAGGAAATTTTATATGCTTGTAGTAGTCTCTATATCATCTCTACTGGTCGTTTTGGCTCTTTATCTGTACATCTCAAAAAGAGTTTTGCAACAGCAGTTATCTATATTTGAGAGGACATTCAAAAATGCAAATAGTGCGATAGTTGTTATTGATGATAAAACAGATGTGGTATATTCTAATGATATGGTAGAGACTCTATTTGGCTCTTATTCAAAAATGATGAGTAGTGAAAAGCTATTTTTACTTGAAAATAATCAATCAATTAGCATGAAACATCTTATTGAAAATCATAAAAACCATCAAACTAAAGATAATAGTAATACAAATATATTCTCAGATGTAAATGCAAGACTATTGACCTCTAGTGATAGAGTGCCTGTAGAGATATTTTTTAACTCCTTTAGATTAAAAAAAAGCACATATACATCTATAATGATGTATGACAAAAGCAAAGAGCTAACTCCTACAGAGCTAAATCGTCAAGACTTTTTACTAGATATTCCAAACCAAAATCAAGCCATTTTTGATATTAATGAGATGATACTTCTCAATAGAAAATTTGCACTTGTACTCATTAGTATTGATGATTTTTATAAGCTAAAAGGCTCTCTAGGGCAGATTACAACTGATTTATTTATCAAAAAGATAGTAGAGCATCTCAAATCTTTTCTTGTTGGTGTGGAGGGGGTTTTATACTCAGCATCATCTGATACATTTTTGATAAAAATCCCCGATATTGATGTAGATGAAGATATAGAGGGGTTAGCAAATAAGATAAAAAATGATATTAAGGCTATTATGGACGCTCAATCTATACCTATGGATATTAGCTTCTCTATAGGTGCAAATTTCTTCCCTTTTTATGGTAATGGCTCTACTATGCTTCTTGATAATACCTATAAGGCTCTACTCAAAGCCAAAGAGCAAGGTAAGTGTATGATTTATATAGACAAAAACATACCTACTGATTATACCAAGTCAGATGAGTTCAAACTCTACAATGAGATGAAAGTAGCTATAGATGAGAAGCAGTTTGAACTCTACTATCAGCCACTTTTTGATATAAAAACAGGTGTCATTATCGAAGCAGAGGCGTTGGTGAGATGGAATCATCCTACTCGTGGCTTCATATCACCAATAGAGTTTATACCTATAGCCAAAAAGACAGGTCTTATTATTAAGTTGGGTGAGTTTGTAATAACTCAAATCATCAAACAGCAGAAGAAATGGGAGATATATAACTTCCCACCAATAAAAGTATCTATCAATATAACACTTAGAGAGATTGAGACAGGAGATTTGGTTAGTTTTATCAAATCAGAACTCTATAAAAATCAAATTCATCCAGAGTTTATTAAGCTAGAGATAACAGAAAATATTGCTATGACAAATGCAGGTATAGCACGAAGAGAGTTTATGTCACTCAAAAAGCTAGGTGTATCTTTGGGGCTTGATAACTTTGGTAAGGGACAATCATCATTTGGATACCTCAAAACTCTACCTATTAACTCTATTCAAATTGATAGAATGTTTGTAACAGATTTAGTCACCAATATAGAGCATCAAAAGATAGTAAAAGCTATAGTAGCACTAGGGCATAATTTTGACCTTAAGGTTCTAGTAGGTGGGATAGAGGATAAGCAGACTTATGATTTACTCAAATCTTATGGTTGTGATATTGTTCAAGGTTACTACTTCTCAAGACCTCTTGCTGTTACTGATTTTCAACATCTACTACGAGAAGAGATAAACATCTCATCTATGATTGATATATCATCCAAATTTCATAGAGACAAAATTCAAGATATAGAGATTGAAGATGCCTTTAATCTCTATAGTAAAACAGAAGGGTCACAAGATTTAGAGATTAAAGACCCCTTTGATATCTATGCTAGAGTAGGAGAGTCAGAAGATATAGAGACTAAAGATGGCTTTAATGTCTATGGTAAAGAAGAAGAGTCAAAAGATACAGAGCATTACAAATTAAAGTAGATAACTTACAACAAGGAAGAGTATGCGAATAGATTTACACAACCACACTTCAAGATGTAATCACGCCAACGGCACAACAGATGAGTATATACAAAGAGCTATAGAGCTAGGTATAGATATTTATGGATTTAGTGAACATGCTCCTATGGATTTTGATGAGCATTATCGTCTATCTTTTGATGATATGGATAGTTACCATAATGAGATACTATCACTCAAAGATAGATATAAAGATGATATAGAGATACTTCTAGGCTATGAGGTCGATTATCTACCCCTCCATATAGACAAAAGAGTAATATCGGCTAAAGTGGATTATCTAATAGGCTCTGTGCATTTTATAGATAAGTGGGGATTTGATAATCCTGAATTTATCGGAGGATGGGAGAGTCGTGGAGTTGATGAGGTATGGCAAGACTACTTTGAGGCTATTGAAGCAATGGCTCAGAGTGGATTGTTTGATATTGTAGGGCATTTAGATTTAATCAAGGTATTTAAATTTATGCCCAAACAAGATATTAGATTAGTAGCCCAAAAAGCGCTTAAAGCTATAAAAAACTCCAATATGGTAATAGAACTCAATAGTGCAGGACTTCGCAAACCAATAGGAGAGATATACCCATCACGAGAGCTACTTGAAGAGGCTTATAGTTTAGATATTCCTATTACATTCTCCTCAGATGCTCATGAAGTAGCCCAAGTTGGTTTTGGATATGAGCAGACATCTTCATTGGCAAAAAGCGTAGGATATAGAAAAGTTGTTACATTTAAACAAAGAGATAGCCAATTGGTTAAATTTTAGGCACAAAATATTATGATAATAATTTTTTAATCGCTATAATATATGGATTAAATTAATTTTAGGAGTATTTTTTATGGGTAAATTTGTTAATGATGTAAAAGAGTTTTTTGCTTTTTGTGAAGAGAATGAGGTAGAGTTTGTAGATTTTAGATTCACAGATGTTAAAGGGGCTTGGCACCATATTAGTTATAGAATGAGTGCAGTAACTGTTGAGATGTTAGAAGCTGGTCTTCCATTTGATGGTAGTTCAATTGAGAATTGGCAACCAATTAACAAGTCAGATATGCTTCTTAAACCAGATGTTCCTACAGCGTTTCTTGACCCATTTACAGCCGATAGTACAGTTATAGTTATCTGTGATGTTTATGATATATACAAAAATGACCTATATGAGAGATGTCCTAGAAGTATAGCAAAAAAGACACTAGCATATATGGAAGCAGAGGGTATCGGTGATGATGCATTCTTTGGTCCTGAAAATGAGTTCTTTATATTTGAAAATGTTCAGATTTGGTCAGGTATCAACCAATCAGGATATAGAGTAGATAGTGAAGAGGGTGAGTGGAACTACTCAACTGCTTATGAGAATGGAAATATGGGTCACAGACCTGGTACAAAAGGTGGATATTTCCCAGCGATGCCTACAGATAGTATGGTAGATTTAAGAGCTGAGATGATGCAAATTATGGAAGAAGTTGGTTTGACTGTAGTTTTAGGTCACCACGAAGTTGCACAGGCACAAGGTGAGATAGGTATCAAATATGGCAATATGATTGAAGCTGCTGATAATGTACAAAAGTATAAATATGTAGTAAAAATGGTAGCACACCTAAATGGTAAATCTGCTACATTTATGCCAAAACCTCTATATGGTGATAATGGTAATGGTATGCATGTACACCAATCAATCTGGAAAGATGGTAAAAACCTATTCTACAAAGAGGGTGAGTATGCAAATTTAAGTGAAATGGCACTTAACTACTTAGGTGGTATCTTTAGACACTCAGCAGCAGTATCTGCATTTACAAACCCTAGTACAAACTCTTACAAAAGATTAGTACCTGGATTTGAAGCACCAAGTATCTTGACATACTCTAGTCAAAACCGTTCGGCTGCTTGTCGTATCCCTTATGGTGCTGGTGAGATGGCTACAAGAATTGAGACTCGTTTCCCTGACTCAAGCTCTTGCCCTTACCTATGTTTTTCTGTATTGATGTTGGCAGGAATTGATGGAATTAAAAACCAAGATGTTCCAGTAGGACCTATGGATATTGATTTGTTTGAGCTTACAATTGATGAGATTAAAGACAAAAATATCCCTCAAATGCCTAGAACTCTTAGAGAGTCTCTTTTGGGACTTCGTGAAGATTTTGAATTCCTTAGACCAGTTATGTCTGCTGAGTTTATCACAACATATAGACAATATATGTTTGCATCACAAGTACACCCAGATGAAGCTAGACCTACAGGATTTGAGTTTTTCACAAGCTACTCTTGTTAATCCATCCTCCCCTTTTGGGGAGAAAACAACACCTCTACTATCTCAACACTCCCTTAAAATCAAATATTCAGTATATTTTTACACCTCTAGGATATAATTAAATACAAAAAAATTCAAAGGATTAAAAATGGTAAAAAAATTAGTTTTTATGGCTATAGGTGCGTTGGTGCTTAGTGGGTGTGGTGGTACTAGTAGTGGAGATACAACTACTTATTTAAATACTGATACAGTAAAATCAAAAACATTTATAGCGATTATGACAAATATGAATAAATATCTTTGTACAGAGACATTTGCCTCTACTATTAGTGTACCAGAGTTAGAAAATGCAACTGATATAGTAGTTGGAGAGGTTGCTTCGGGGACTAATTGTGATACTTATGGTAGGACAGCTGATGACGGAACTTGTTCGGAACAAACTATTGAAAATTCAATCTTACCTATAACTTGTGTCGCATCAGGAAATAAAGCAGAGTAGTATTTAGGAATAATATCAAGTATCCTACCTCTTAAGGTTATTATGATATTATTTCGTTCCCAAATTAGATTTTGGAGATAAATACCCATCAGGAGGTCATCATGGCTTTAGATCAGGCGAAAAAAGCAGAGATTATTGCAAAATATGCAAGAAGTGAAAATGATACAGGTTCAACAGAAGTACAAGTAGCACTTATAACAGATAGAATTACTTACCTTACTGAGCATCTAAAAACAAACAAAAAAGACCACTCTTCAAGATTGGGACTTCTCAAACTAGTAGGTCAAAGAAGAAGACTTATGAGATACCTCAAAAAGAGCGACTTACAAAGATGGAACACTATCAAAACAGAACTAGGCATTAGAAACTAAATCTCCAAACCTATTCAACTGGGTATCTAAATCTATAGATACCCAAACTCTTAATTATCTAACAACCATTTAAATATCATCCCTCTTCCATCTATCTGTGTCAAGTAGTGTATCATCGTGTATATGTTTAAAAGAGGCTTTAAACATCTTAAATATATCTTTGTTCTCTTTTTCTAATGATGCCAACCACTCCTTTGTTGAGGCTCTAGCGTGAGGCATCTTGACATTTTTGAGCATCGCAGGACACGCTTCATCACCTATTACACTCAATTTGTTATCTTCAGCGAACGCTCTTAGTTGAGACTCTCGTACTTGAATTAGAGGACGGATTAGGTGAAACTCTCGTGATGTTTTATATATAGGTGCTAAGGCTCTTATGCTTCCATTGTAAAACATATTCATAAAAAAGCTCTCTACTGTATCATCAAAGTGGTGACCTAGGGCTACTTTATTGAACCCTCCCTCACTAGCGAAGTTGTATAAAGCTCCTCTTCTCATTCTTGAAAAATATGAGCAGTATGAGGAGTTTTCTCTTATGGTGTCGTTGGATATTTCATAGATATTGGTATCATATATAGTATGTTTTATCCCATATTTGGCACAATGGTCTGATAAGAACTCATAATGCTCATCGGGCATACCATACTTGATAGTACACGCCTCAAACTCAAAATTAAATGGAGCATTTCTCTGCATATATTTGAGTGCGTGTATAAGTGTGAGGGAGTCTTTACCTCCACTTAGTCCTACTAATACCTTATCACCCTCACCAATAAGGCGAAACTCTGCGTTGGTTTTGCCTATGATTTTGAGTAGCTTTTTGCTTATTGGGATAAAAGGAGATGAGTCTCTTATATTACTTTTTTGACTACTACTCTTCAATGGCATCTACCATACTAAGTATAAAATCAGCCGAAACTTTGGCAGACTTTTCCAAAAATGCCTCAAAATCAAACCCAGCGTCCATATCGGCACTATCAGATATAGCTCTTAATATAAAAAACGGTATATCAAAAGAGCTACATACAACAGCTACACTAGCACCCTCCATCTCCAAAGCAGATGCTTTGAATGTATCTTCAATCCAATCTTTTCTATCATTATTTGCTACAAACTGGTCACCTGTTGCGATGATACCCTCTTTGAGGTTTATACCTTTTTCTCTAGCTACATCTTTGGCTATATTTCGTAGTGATAAATCTGTAGGGATACAGACTTCACCCTCAGGAACGAACCCAAAAGGGTGTCCAAAGGCAGTAATATCCAAATCGTGCTGACACAATCCATCTGCCATAATCAAATCACCAATATTCAAGTCACTACTAATAGCCCCTGCTACACCAGAGAAGAGTAGTTTTTCACAACCAAACTTCTCTATCAATACAGTAGCTGTGAGTGTAGCAAATACCTTACCAATCTTGGAGTATGCTACTACTACATCTTTGCCATTATAACTGCCCTCATAATATTTGTTTGCTCCATAGACATTAGTCTCAACGCTCTCTAGTTTGCTTAAAATCGGCTCTATCTCTTCGGGCATTGCACCCATTATCGCTATTTTCATACATCTTCCTCTAGTTTTTTAATCTCATCTACAGCTACTTTTAGAGAGTCCATATCTGATACTACAAAGTGAGGTTTTTGGGTAGCTTTACGGTTAAGCCCCTTGAGTATTCCACCATGTCCAAACTCTACATAACAATCAACCTCTTCATCAAATTTGGCTATTGATTGTTTGTATAGTACAGGCTCTACAAGTTGTTTTGGAAGGAGTAATAGACCATCTCTTTTGGTACTATAATACTCTGCTGTTACATTTGATACTACAGGTGCTATAAAGTTGTCTCTAAGCATTTCGTGAAGTTTAATCTCAAATGGCACAACGGCAGATTGCAAGAGTGGACAGTGACTAGCTACAGACATATTAAGAAGCATCGCTCTTTTAGCTCCAGCCTCTTTGAGTATAGGAGCTAGTTTTTCTAAATCTGATTTGATACCAGCGATAACTATTTGACCCTCTGCGTTGTAGTTTACAGCCCAGACTTTGTCTCCTGCATCTCTTTGTGCTTGACAAATCTCCTCTACCTTCTCATCACCTAGCCCCAAAGATACAAGCATTCCCACATCTTGCCCCTCACACGCTTTAGCCATTAGTTGCCCTCTTAAGTTTACGAGCTCCACAGCATCAATGGCATTTAGTCCACCAACACTCACAAGAGCAGAGAACTCACCCAAAGAGTGACCTAGAGCATATATAGGTATTATATCTATCTCTTCTATAAATAGTCTATGAGCTATAGCAGAGACGAGTAAAATAGCAGGTTGAGTAAACTCCGTCTTGCCCAAATCTTCATTCTCTGTAAAGAGAAGAGTTTTGAAGTCTATACCTGTACGAGCAGAAGCCTCTTCTATCATCTCTTTTGCTTTGGCAGAGTTATTATAAAAATCCTCTCCCATACCCATAGCTTGTGACCCTTGTCCTGCAAATAAAAAAGCACACTTAATTGACATATCATATCCTTGATAAATTTTTTATGTAGTTTACCATTTTAAAATAAAAGCTATAGAAGAGATGATATAATATAGCCTATTTTAAAATAAAAAAACCAAGGATAACATCATGAAAAAAATTTTACTTAGTCTAGCTACTCTATATACATTAGGACAAGCAGGAGAGACTCTTTTGATAGTACCAAACACTCTTAGCGTAGATTGGAAAGCATATAAGACACTAGGCAAAATAGGTGTAGGTGGTAAATTCACATCACTAAACTATAGCTCCAAAGAACTAGAGGGCAAAGATTTAGCCTCTATCTTGGTAGGCTCAAAAGTGAGTATAGATACCAAAAAGATAGATACAGGAAATAGTGGTAGAGATGATACTCTAGTAAAGTTCTTCTTTGAGAAGATGAGTTCATCTATAGAGGCTACAATAAAAGAGATAAACACCCAAAACTCTACAGTAGATGTGATGATTACAATGAATGAAAAATCACTACTAATCCCTATGAAATATAGCTATATAGACTCTAAATTTAGAGCAGAGGGGACAATAGATATTTTAGATTTTGATGCAAAAAGTGCATTAGATAGTATCTCTAAAAGCTGTTACGATTTACACAAAGGCAAAACTTGGAGTGATGTATCTATAGGATTTGAGATGAGTATAAAAGCTACTAAATAGAGTATTTTATCCATAATTATCTGATATAATAGATGATTTTATGCTATAATCATCTGATATAATAGACAAAAAGGGTATTTATGGATAAAAAAGAGATAATATCTATATTAGAAGATTGGAATTTTTGGTCTAAACCATTTAGAGATAGCTTTTTGCGTAGTGATTATGAGTATGAAGTATCACAAAAAGCTTCTACAGAAGAGATTATCTTTCTAAAAGGGGTTCGTCGTAGTGGTAAATCTACTATACTACTCAACCATATTAAATCACTAGTAAAGAGTGGTATTAGTAAAGATAGGATACTCTTTGTCAATTTAGAAGACCCTCGTTTTGTATCTTCTCTATCTTTGGAGTTACTTGAAGAGATTAAAAAAGCTTATCTATACTATATCAATCCAAATCAAAAACCTTATATATTTCTCGATGAGGTTCAAAATATAGATGGTTTTGAGAAGTGGCTACTTAAAGAGTATGAGTTACAGACCTCATATCTATTTGCTACAGGCTCAAACTCAAAGCTACTAAGTAAAGAGATAGGAAGCTCATTGAGTGGTAGATACTTGGGTATATATGTCTCCCCTTTGAGTTTCAAAGAGTTTCTCTCATTCAATAACCTACGCATAGATAAAGCTTATGATTTAATCACCAATAAAAATCAAATAGAGAAATACTTTGAGGAGTTTATCTTTTATGGAGGGTTTCCAAAAGTAGTATTGACCAAAGGAGATAGCCTCAAAGAGGCAGAGCTAAAAAGTTATTTTGACTCTATACTTCTGCGTGATATAGTAGCTAGATATAAATTGGATAACTTCACTATACTAGAG
>Ga0193962_1000501_pt1 | contig 17830 bp, 14 predicted proteins | sample FB_5_MG_FD_140335 | JGI IMG/M metagenome (GOLD analysis project Ga0193962, IMG submission 140335) | Microbial mat bacterial communities from the Broadkill River, Lewes, Delaware, United States - FB_5_MG | ecosystem: Environmental > Aquatic > Freshwater > River > Microbial mats | place: USA... | reverse complement strand
GGAAGTATAACGAGAGAGAGAAGCCCTTTCGTCGTATCCAATGAACGGGATTGTGGGTGTTTTACGGCCAAACTCAATACCTTACTACTTCAAATCAACGGTGATAGATAAGCTGGTCTGTCATCTAATTAAATTTAGCGTGATATTACTGAATGTGCATACCTTAATGATATATAAAAGTGCTTTTTTTGATGTGAAGTGCTGTTTTAATACATTGCTAGGTTATATTTAGTAGCACTTATTTAAGCGGTGGGTTTATTTTGAGCTTAATATTAACGCTTTCCGTACTTATACGTTTGCTCACTTTAGCCTATGCCGTTGTATTAGGGTGCAGGTTACAAGACTGGCGTTTTACTTTCCTGGGTGCTGTTGTTGGTTTGATGGCGCTACGGCAAACGTTAACGCTTGCCAAAAAGAAAACCTCCTGGTCGTTGGAATATCATGCGGTATTTGATGAGATCCCAGGCTTATTAGTGAGTGTCCTCATGCTAATTGCGTTGTATTTTTTAGGGCGCATTATCATTGATTTAAGAAATAAGTCTGCGGCGTTAGCTACCTCAAATGAACAGCTTACTTTAGAAAATAAACTAAGAACTGAAGCTGAACGGCGAAGTCACCAATTAGCTTATTTTGATGGATTGACGCACCTCCCTAATCGAAATTACTTAATCGCTGAGTTAGAAGATACCTTAGGGGGGGATACACCTGATGCTCCTCGGGGGGCGTTGATCTTAATAAGCGTAGACCGATTTAAGAAAATTAATGATGCCAGAGGTCACGCTATAGGCGATCTGCTTTTACAAGAGGTTGCACAACGTTTGTTGGTGATCTCAAACGCAGAGGGTGCTTGTGAGGTGTGTAAACTTTCGTCGGCAGATTTTGCCTTCTTGATGACTCCTGCTTATTTTAAATCTAATTCCACAAACTGCGCCATCAGCCGTTTATCCGATCAGATTACACAGAGTTTAAATCAGTTGTTTATATTAAAGGGTGAAGAGCTTTCTGTGACGGCGAGTATAGGGATGGCCGAATTTCCAAGGGAGCCTATAGAGCATGGCAGTGAAACGCTTCGCAGGGCCGAGATGGCGTTACACGAGGTTAAGGATAAAGGCGGCAACTTTAGCGCGCTTTTTGTGCCTGAAATGAGTCAAAGTGTTGAAGAAAAGTTCCAGTTGGAGAGATCGCTTAATCGATCATTATCTAATAATGAGTTACGCCTTTTCTTTCAGCCGCAAGTTGATTCGAAAGGCAAGACCGTTGGGGCTGAAGTTTTGCTTAGATGGGAACGTCCGGATGAAGGCTTAACTCCCCCTGGTGTGTTTATTCCTTTGGCAGAAGAGTCTGGTTTAATCGTTGATATTGGTAAGTGGGTTTTATCTGAATCGCTGAAAATAATGGCCGCAAGCGATATGAAAGGCAATGCTCTGCACCTGGCTGTGAATATAAGCCCGCACCAATTCCGGCAAATAGATTTTGTGCCATGGTTAATTGAAGAGTTGAGGAAAACTGGTGCAGATCCCACCCTTTTGACCTTAGAGGTCACAGAAGGCCTGGTGATTGAAAATGTGGATGACGTCATTATAAAGATGTCACAGTTAGCTGAATTGGGTATTCATTTTTCGATCGATGATTTTGGAACCGGTTACTCATCGTTGGCTTATTTAAAACGTTTACCTGTGGATGAATTAAAGATTGATCGAAGCTTTATTCAAGATGCGCCTGTCGACAGCAGTGATGCCGCTCTGGTCGAAACGATCATCACTGTTGCTCACGGTATGGGTTTGAAAGTGGTGACCGAAGGTGTGGAAACGGAGGAACAGTCTTTGTTTTTAGCGAAATACCCTGAGGTCATTATGCAGGGATATTATTTTGGCAGACCAGAACCTGCGCAACATTGGCTAGATCGGTGGGATAAATCTTAGTTCCTTTTAGAGCTCAGCTATCACACAGTGATTTTCGATAAGTGCCTCCAGCTCTTCCGGCGAAGGATCTACAGTGCAAAGCTTTAGATCTTCAATGAGCCGTTTGGCATCAACGCAAACTGTTTTATTGCGGCCGCGGTTCTTCGCATTATACAGCGCAACGTCCGCCCGTTTGATTGAACCGTTAATGTCACAATAGCGGCAAAGCTGGGTTACACCAAATGATGCTGTAATAGTTAACGGAGAGCCTTGGTGGTCAAAAGGAGAGGAGGCTAATTTTTTCCTGACCCTTTCCAAGGCTTTGGATGCCTCTTGGATTGTCATATCAGGTAATACAAATAAAAACTCTTCTCCACCAAAACGGGCAACAGAGTCGTGCCGTCGAATAGTGTCGTTAAAGGTGCTGGCCACATGCTCAAGGACTTTATCACCCAAATCATGGCCGTATTGATCATTAAAGTCTTTAAATTTATCTATATCACCAATAGCGATACAGCAGCTGGCCCCCTCCGATATTTGCATGCGATGTTTTTCGTGAGCAAGTATCGTATGCACACTGCGTCGGTTCATGAGTTTAGTGGTCGGATCAAATTGATTGGTGCTGATCACGGAAAATTCGAGCACGTGTAATACGGCATTAAAAAACAAGCGTTGAGTGTCTAACACTTGGGAGTACTGTTCAGCATCAAACTGTTGGGTTTGAGAGAAGGAGGTTAAGAGGTCTCTGGCTTGTTCATGTAGTTGTTGATGAAGTTCATCAATGTCGCTAAACACTTCATTTTGGAAGCCCTCATCTTCGAGTACGGTTTTTAGCCAAATACCAAAATGGCAGTGTAGATGAGCATCCTCGCCGATAAATGAGTGTTCTTGGATTGACTCTCGTGAGGCAATAGCAAGATTGATACGTTGCATCCAACGATGGTGGTCTGCCAATGAGCTTTTAATATCTTCCGATAAAAGTTCAAATTCTTGCTGATTAATTCGCTCTAACAGTGACTCGAGCATAGAGTAATATTCTCAATAATCCTCATTCCTGAGGTACTTCCTACCCTTCATGCTAGAAGGTAATAAGAGATACGTAAACTTATCTGAATCAAATTTTGATAGAGATCAGTTAGTCGGCGTGATAAGCGACTGTAGCTTGTTCCAAACAATTTCGGGGGTTAAGGGGGCAAAAATTTTTGGCTCAATATCTATTTTATTCGCTGGGTAGTCTTTAGCTTCTAAGCAATATTGGTTTTTACCGTAGCCACCCACAAGTCCCGGGTCGGTTGGTCCAAATAGGATTACGTTAGGGGTGTCTAACGCTGCAGCAAGGTGGGATAAGCCAGTATCGACAGATACGCAAGCGCTTGCTTTGGCGATGATTCCCGCCACCTCGGACAGCGATAGTTTTGGTAGCACTTCAACATGCCTGTGTTGCTGTGCGAGTCGCTCCGCACGTGCTTTTTCTTCGTGATTGCCCCAGGGTAATTTTATATCCCATCCTGCATTACCAGTAATGGATATCAGTGACGCCCAATATGCTTCAGGCCAATGTTTATCAAAACGGGTCGTGCTGTGTTGAAATACTAAATAAGGTGTGTCCAATGAGTGATCTGTTTGGAAGTGCTGCCTAATAGAAAAATTGCCTTTTTCTTCTGTTAGCGGATAGTGCAGAGCTTGTGCAAACAGTTGGCGAATACGTTCGACTGCATGGAGTTGTTTGCTAACACGGATACCGTGATCATAAAAATGGGAGGCAAGGGGTTCTTTTGCGGAGGCTTTATCTAAACCATAGCTTGTTCCGTTCGCTAATCGGCTGACGAGAATCGCACTTTTTAATAGCCCTTGTGCGTCGATGATAGCATCATAGCTTTCTGCTTTTAGGTCTGATGTGTAACGAGACCATTCGCCACTTTTTAGGGTGTGAATAATATTTTTGCGCCAGCGTCTTATCGCAATAGGAATGACTTTGTCTACATTCGGATGCCAATGAGGTATCTCTTGGAAACCCTCTTCTACGACCCAATCGAATGAAATTCCAGGGAAAGCATTCGCCGCATCCGTTAATGCTGGCAGTGTATGGATAACATCCCCCATAGAGGATGTTTTAACGATAAGAACTTTCATTATTTTAGCCATGGCTTTAGGGCGGAATATGCCATATCCGGGGATATGTCGATCATGCTTTGATGGTAGCCTTGATCTGCTTCACCTTTGCGGATTTTATGGAATCCTTCTATCAGGCGGATTACCGTCGCTTTATCTGAAAGAGGAGGCGTAAAGCTGGGGCTTGTTGGACCATATAATGCGACGAGTGGCGTGTCTACGGCTGCGGCAATATGCATCAATCCCGAATCATTACTCACCGCGGCTTTACTCTGTGAGAGCAAGTCGATCGCTTGAGGCAGGCTTGTTGATCCTGCTAAATTGCGGCAATGTTGTTGCTCAGCTTCGCTTAATTGTTGTGTTATCTGTTCGCACACATCTTGATCTTTTTTCGAGCCAAACAACCAAATTTGGTGGCCGTCAGCGATAAGGGCTTTGGCGAGTTGGGCGTAATGGTAATCCGGCCAGCGTTTAGCCGGGCCAAATTCAGCACCTGGGCAGAAGGCTATGGCATTGCTGCCATCAAGCGAAAAGAGTTCTAATGCACTCGCTAGCTGTTCTTTGTTTGTCGATAGTTTTGGTTTAAGGATCGACTCGAGGGCAAGCGCATCACTCCCTTTTTTGTGAGATAAGCCAACGTAACGCTGTACCATTAAAGGGAAGGTTTCTTTGTTTAAGGTTCGAATATCATTAAGCAACCCATAACGCATCTCACCGCGCCAGCCTGTTCGTTTTGGGATGTCGGCAAACCACGGAATAAGGGCTGACTTAAGCGAGTTAGGAAGGATAAATGCTTGTTCGTACTGATGTGTTGATAGCTGCTTACCGATCTCTTTTCGTATCCCCCACTGTAAACTGCCGTGTCCAACAGGCATCTCAATCGCCTGATTAACTTCAGGCATGCGCGCTAATACAGGCCGGCACCAATTGGGGGCTAAGACATCGATCTCTCTTTTAGGGTCTTGTTGCTTTAGATGCCGATAGAGCGATTGGCTCATCAGCATATCGCCTACCCAAGACGGCCCTATGATTAGTGTTTTCATTGAACGTGACCTTTTTGTCTATGGCAGAGCATGTGCTATTTGGCCTCTGTTGGAGGGGTTAAACGTCGGTCAAATATAGCGCGGTATTCAGGAGCTAACTCTTGGTAAGGTAAAATTGTTTTGCCATCTTGCAGGGTGGCATTTTGCCTATCAAAATTGATATGTATATATGTTAGGTCCGGTAGCATCAGCACTGCATTGGGTTCATTGTGCAATGTTTTCATATAAGCCGATACAACGCGCAAGCGCTCAGGATCGATAGGTTTTCTTAGGTCTAAGCCGTCTATCTCTGTAATCGGTGTGATAGACATAAGATTTAAAATAGTAGCGAATATATCTGCTTGGCTCACTGGTGCTGTCGTATTAGCTTTTAGCTGTTGATATGCACTCTTAGGGGGGAATACCATCATCGCATTGTGGATGACACCGGAACCGTAACCGCTATTAAAAGACGTTTTTGTATGTGAAATATCCTGGCCATGATCTGCAGAATAAAAGATCCAAGCATCTGGATCGTGCTTGCGCACCTCTTTGACGAGTTGGCTCAGATAAAGGTCGGTATACAGGACGGTATTATCATAAGCGTTCATACCGTTAGGCTGATCTTCCGGTAAAAACTGCTTGATGTAGGCAGGGGAGTGGGTGTTGTAGGGGTAATGGCTGCCGTTCATCTGCGCCACAAGCATCATTGGAGTCTCTCGTTCCTCACTAAAGGCTGTGTCTAAGTAAGGAATAATACCCTCTTCAAGTACTTTTATATCATCTGCACCCTCGGATACGGAAACCGAGGCGCTGAAGTCTGTTCCAGGGCGATATACGTCTAAGTCTTTATCTACGAATATTTGATCGACATTACGCCATTGGAAATCTTGGGCGGTTATCAACGCTGTTTTATAACCAGCGGCTTTGGCGTAATTGAAGATGGTTGGTGAGCTATACACAATGCCTTGCGGATCGATACCTTGAAGCCCTGTAAGCATATAGGGGACCGAGCTCAATGTACGTGTCCCTATGCTGACCGCGTTGCGATAAAGAAGCATCTCTTTATTATCTAGCAGGCTTTGGAGTCTAGGTGTTGTTTGGCGCTCATAACCAAATATTCCGGTGTGATCCAGAGTGAGGGATTCACCTACCACAAAGACAATATTGGGTGCGTTGTCTACTGCCTTTTGAGGTTTTAATGCAGGCTTTGCCGCCAATTTCCCTTCGAACGCATTACGTTCAATTAGATTGGGAAATACGCCAGCGTAGGCAACAGAGCTGAATTGGAACTTGCTAATACCGTACCAACTAAAGGAAACCAACAGAAAGAATAACGAGGCGACAATGGCACTGCCGGCCCTAACCCACAATTTAGGTTTTAAATTAAGTCTAAAAAGCAATAAAAGCAGAGGCAGCTCTATGCATAAGAGTAACAGGGGCTTAAGAATGATTGCGTTGTCTATCCATAACTCAAGCGTTAATAAAGGATCGGCTGCAACAAAGCGAAGATCGAAAACCGTCACAAAATTATTATAAATGGCGAAATAGGACTGCTGGGCTATCTGTGTGCCTAAGACAAAGAAAAGGAATATTGACCGGGCAGGACTACTTTTTAAAGGCGCGATGATGACCATCAAAAGTAAAAATGAGAACAAACTAAAGGAATAGTTCACCCAAAAGCGTTTTCCTTCAACGTTCTCAAGTAGCCAGTTTAAATCACGTACTAGTAATAAATCACATAGGGATATGCATAGGAATATAAGCAAAAATGTAATTTTTGGTGAGGACTGCCCTCGTGCTACTAGCTTGTTGAATAGTTGTTCCATGGTTACCCAAAATTTGAGGTTATTATCGATACTAAAAGCAGACTTGTCGGTCTAAACGGGTTTGGCGTGACAAGTCGATAACTTTCGCGCTGATTGGAAGTTGGTTCGTGGAAGCAATCAGGCTATTTTAGGCGAGAATCATACAATAATTGATCTTAAACGCCCAATTTGCATTCTTTCGGTTGGTGGTGCAGTTTTTTTACGGCAAGATAGGATGTAAAGGCATGAGGTAATTCCAATTTGTTGTTTTGACGATTAGAATATCAGCCCTTAATTTGTACACATCATCTTGTTTCATATATGCCAGCATTCTCAACGTGGAATGAATTGGCACAGCAGAATAATAAAGGAAGGTATCATGGCTACTGCATTTGGCTCCGTTTTTATGCCAGAAATGTCAATCACTTGGTTTGACGGTTCAAGCTGGAGTGCGGTCGAAATGGTCCCAAGCGATAGCATTCAGTTGCACCCAGGGGCACATGCTTTACATTATTCCAGTACTTGCTTTGAAGGCTTGAAAGCGTTTAGGCATGAAGATGGTTCGATCAAAGTTTTCCGTATCGATCGTAATGTTTCACGCTTGGCACAAAGTGCTCGTTTACTGGCATTGCCTGAGTTAGATGAAGCCTTTGTAACCCAAATGATTTTGGATACAGTTAAAAAGTTTGCCGCTGATGTACCCGCGCCTCCAGGGTCTATGTATATCCGCCCAACGCTGTTTGGTACTGAGCCGGCTATAGGTAAAGCCGCAGCCCCGTCTGAGACTGCATGCTTTTACGTTTTGCTTTCGCCTGTGGGTGATTACTTTGCCGGGGGCGATCGTGCATTACGTTTATTGGTTGAAGATCATGGACTGCGTTGTGCTCCGCATAACGGCATGATTAAAAGTGGTGGTAACTATGCCAGTGCATTGTTGCCAACAATGAAAGCTAAAGCTGAGCACAATGTTGACCAAGTGTTGTTTTGTCCGAACGGTGATGTTCAGGAGACAGGCGCAGCGAATTTCTTGTTAATTGACGGTGATGAAGTCATTACTCGCTCGTTGGATGAAAGCTTTTTACACGGTGTTACCCGTGACTCAGTGCTAACGATTGCCGCAGACCTAGGCATGAAAGTATCGGAGCGCACATTAAGCGTTGATGAGATGCTAGAGCGAATTGCTAAGCCGGGTTGTGAAGCAGCGTTATCAGGAACCGCTGCGGTATTGGCGCCGGTTGGTACTATGGTTTATCAGGGTAAAGAGCATCAAGTCGGTAATGGTGGCATTGGTGAGACAACGGTGAAACTACGTACTGCTTTGAACGATATCCAATGGGGCAAGTCGGAAGATAAGCACGGTTGGCTAACGGATGTTTAATGGTTTTTAGTGATTAAAAAAGGCAGCTAATGAAGCTGCCTTTTTTGTGTTTGAAAGAATCGTTAACTCATTGTTTTATGCCATATGGCAGCAATTTTCTCTCGTGTGTCAGTCATTTCATAGGCGGACACTGTTCCTGACAGATCTTGCATTGTTTGTTTATGCCCGACAGCACGATAAGTTTTATACGCTTCTCTAAGGGCTTCAGCGTCAGCTTTATCTAAAAGTTTGGCATGCTCAGCAGCGTCAAGTATGCGAATGTTATCGGTAAACTCATACAGTTCAGGGGATTGGTGAGCATTTTTTAATACGAGGTACTGTACTAAAAACTCAATATCAACGATGCCGCCACGATCATGTTTTAAGTGGAAAACGGGGTTCTCTTCGTTTTCACTGTTTTTACTGCCCAGATGTTGACGCATTTTTTCACGCATCTCTGATACTTCTTCGAGCAATTTCGCAGGCTCTCTGTTCAGTTCAAGGATATCGGCTCGCACACTTTCAAAGCGTGTTTTAAGGTCCGCATCCCCCGCGACGACTCTCGCGCGAACAAGTGCTTGGTGTTCCCATGTCCAGGCTTCTTTATGCTGATAATCAGAAAAAGCTTTTAACGAACTCACAAGCAAACCTGAGTTACCCGATGGGCGTAGGCGCATATCCACTTCATAAAGTTGGCCTGAGGTTGTAAAAGTATTGAGGATGTGGATGATTTTTTGCCCTAGACGGGTAAAAAATACAGAGTTAGCAATCTGCTTATCACCATCGGTGAATAGGTTTGGATCAGAATCATGAATAAACACGAGGTCTAGATCTGAGCCATAAGAGAGCTCTATCCCGCCCATTTTTCCATACCCAAGAACAATGAAGTCCGGATTACATGGCACGCCAGCTTGCTTCTGGGGAGAGCCGTGTTTTTCGGTCATGAGTTTCCATGCGATATCCACAACGGCTTCCAAAATAACTTCAGCGGTCCAAGTTAGATAATCACTCACTTTCATTAGGGGGAGAGCGCCGGTTATTTCAGATGCCGCTACTTTTAAAACATGGGCATTCTTAAAGTAACGCAATGCATCCATTAACTGTTCAGTATCTTCTTCGGGAATACGGAGCAGTTGCTGGCGAAGCTCACTATTTAACTGTTCTTTATTTGGCGGAGAGTAAAGCGTGTTTTGATCGATGAGCTCATCGAGCAGTATGGGCTGTTTCTTTAATTTTTCTGAAAACCAGTTAGAGGCAGAGCAAAGTTTTACCAATTGCTGCAGCGCGATTGGGTTTTCAGCAAGTAACACTAGATAGGCTGAACGACGCAGAATTGCCTGGATCAGTTCTAGAACACGGCTTAAGGTTTCTGCTGCGTTCTCAGTATCAACAACTTCGCGAAAGAGTGCAGGTAAAACCAGCAATAAACGCTCTTGAGCTATCTGTTGTAGCATCTGCACTGTCCGTGACTGGCGTAATGTGTCAATTAGCTCCCATGCTCTACTCGGGTCATCAAATCCTTGTTGCGATAGGATTGAAACCGCTTGTTCGCTACTGAGTTCGTCTTTCCATAAGGAAAGCCACGTGTCTTGATCTGGAGACTCGTCATTCGCTGTTTGCTCTTCACAGGGCGCGATCAGATCAGCAAAGTGTGTGCGGACATTGGCTCTGTACTGCTCAAGTGATTGTTCAAATTCAGTCCAAGATGCAAACCCCATGCTAAAGGCAAGACGCAGTTGTTCTACGTCTGTTGTGGGTAGTTCTTGGGTTTGCTTGTCAGCAACGGCTTGAATGGCATGCTCAGTGTTACGAAGAAATTCGTACGCTTGCATCAACTCATCAGATGCGAGCTGTGGCATGCCTACGGCATCTGGCAGAAGGGGAAGTACTTTGCATAGTTCGCGTTGTTGTAGCCTGGAATCTCGTCCACCACGAAGTAGCTGGAATACTTGGGCTATAAACTCAACTTCTCGGATACCGCCAGAGCCTAATTTTACATTGCTGTTTAAGCCTTTGCGTCGAACCTCACGGCTGATCATATCTTTCATTTCCCGGAGGGAATCGAACGCGCTGAAATCGATGTATTTGCGATAGACGAAGGGACGTAAGATGTTCATTAATTCATCCCCAGCCTCTTTGTCACCGGCCATGACGCGCGCTTTGATCATCGCGTAGCGTTCCCACTCTCGACCATGTTCCTGGTAGTAGCCTTCCATTGCATCAAAGCTAATAGCTAGAGGACCAGCAGAGCCAAATGGGCGCAGGCGCATGTCTACCCGGAAAACAAAACCGTCGATCGTTGTGTTGTCTAATGCTTGAATTAATTTTTTACCGAGGCGAATAAAGAAGTCTTGGTTTTCTAGACATTTTTTGCCGCCCTCAGTTTCGCCGTTTTCGGGGTAAACAAAAATAAGATCAATATCGGAAGATAGGTTAAGTTCGTTTGCGCCGAGCTTGCCCATACCGAGGACAACCATACGCTGTTGTTTTTTACTGTAACGGCCGTACGGTGTTCCCCAACGTTCGCAACCTTGAAGATACAGCCATTCCATTGTCTGCTCGACGCATGCATCGGCTAACCATGAAAGTTCCAGCGTAGTTCTGCGCATATTGCTCTGTCGAGTGAGATCACGCCAGATAAGGCGTACTTGTTCTCGCTGTCTGAAGCGACGGACCGCTTTGTGCAGCTGTTCTTCGCTTTCAACATGGGCAAATAATTGTTGTAACTGAAGGTTATATTGATCTGCACTGTATTCCCTATACAGATCCCCAGTCGACAGCAAACTAGGTAGCATTTCAGAATCGCGGCCCATCTGTTCTGCCACAAACGTACTGCCCGTTAATACGCGTGTTAAGTCATCAGTGAAATGCGCGGGCAGTTCAGAGACTTGTTCTAAAACGGGGGCAACAAGGTCCCAGTTTTGTTGTAGCACCGGCTGAAGTGCTTCGGGTAGCAGATCCATGTTTGGCTTAAGCATGGGGGATTGTTCTCCTGAAAAGTAATCCTTGAATATTAACAGTGTCTTTTATACAGGTTCCTGATATCTATCATGATTCTAATAGACAGTTGCTAGCAAGTGCTTGATGTTGCTCGGTCCATCGTCGGCGCCATGACTTTTCAATGATTTGCTCTGAAATAAGTAGTGCGAGAACGCCAGGTTCAGCCGTCTGCAGTAGCACCTCTGCTCGGGCGGATGCGCGTTTAGCTTGCTCATCAATCCAAGCGTTGCCGCTATCGGTTTTTAAACCTCCTGATAATAATGCGGTTCTTCTCCAGGCATCGATATCTCTTAACTGGCGAATCAGTTTTGTCAGTAGTTTGTCCAATTGGCCATCTGGTTCTGGTGGAATTACGTCGCTAAAACTTTCATAAAACGCACCAATATTTCGTAATGATTCCAGCGCAAGTGGAATATATTGCCAGTTATTTGTAAAACGCCAAGCTTCAAAGTACCGAGGCCACAGGCTGAGTTCATTTTTAAGCAGTTCAATAAAAGCTTGCTCAAGTGTTGTGGATGCATTGAACTCTGGGATCTGACGCTTTATCGAATAAGCAGAGGGCTCTAATAAGCGGTATCCACGTTCCGCTTTACTAATATCACTGATATATAGTGGGACGTGTTTTGCCAGCTCAAGTGCGAATTTTACCAGTTCACTTGCATCACCGTGGAGAAGCTCAATTTCTAATTCGCAAATTGGGTCTTCTAAGCCATGCGCAAGAACCTTGCCCTGATCTAAGGCTATTTCCGCTTTGAGCTCTTCCCCTTTGCTATCTATAGTGTCTAAAATCCAGGTGGTACGGTTGAAATCAGTACTGAAGACGGGCGCTATTGTTGCTTCGATCGCTGCACAATCTAGCGATTTTGGCCACTCTGCTTGTTTTAGTAGTTCATAGTTAAGCTCGGGTTTTTGAACTAACCATTCCCATTCCTTCCGACTATGTAGCCCTGCTTCCGATATGCCGCTACTTTTTAGCGTTTGGATTAGTTGCTCGCCTTTTTTCCTGATACGTAGAGCAACATGGTGCTGAGTAAGAAGTTGTTCCGGCGTATCGTAATATGTGTTGCCTAATTGTTGCGATCCTAATTCACGGATCTGCTCGGAGCGAAATAGCGGTTGGCGTTTTAGGGACTCAACGTGGTGGGGGCTAAGCGTTAGTTTTAACTCTACTTCCAATGACATCTCTTTCTCTCGGTGCTAAGCAATGGGTGTTTATCTTTTATTGTTTTTACCGATTGCTGTAAATTCAATGTTGTCCATTTATAGCGTTAGTCTACCTCAGCTTTTGAGGGAAAACTCTATCTAAGCATTGGCTCAGTACGTAAAATGGACCTCCTGCTATAAACCCGCCACAATAGTGATGAATAAGCCCTCTTAGGAGTGAGTAATGTCTAATAGATGCCCCGATTTAGTTACGATGTTGTCCGAACTTATAGCGACACCGTCCGTTAGCTGTACTCAGGCGGATTGGGATCAGAGTAACTTGCCGGTAGTGGAGTTGCTGGAGGGTTGGCTTTCTCATTTAGGGTTTTGCACAGAGATTATCCCTGTGGAAGGGTATCCCGGGAAGGCAAATTTAATTGCTACGTTAGGTTCTGGCCCCGGTGGTTTAGTTTTGTCAGGTCATACAGATACAGTGCCCTATAATGCTGAACGTTGGCGGAGTGATCCTTTTAAATTATTAGAGAAAGATAATCGTTTCTATGGGCTAGGCACTTGTGACATGAAGGGGTTCTTCCCTATAGCGATTGAAGCGGCTAAAAGATTCTTAGAGCAGACTTTAAAGCAGCCTCTTATTATTCTTGCGACCGCGGATGAAGAGAGTTCAATGAGTGGTGCGAGAGCGCTAGCAACGTCTGGGAAACCGAAAGCGCGATACGCGGTTATTGGTGAGCCTACGGGCATGAAACCTGTATATATGCATAAAGGGATGATGATGGAAGCCGTGCGTATAGAAGGTAAAGCAGGCCACTCTTCAGATCCCTCCTTAGGTGCAAACGCTTTGGATGCGATGCATTCTGTTTTGTCTGAGTTGGTTTCGTTTCGAAATGAGATGAAACAAAACCATCAGAATAGTGCGTTTAAAATTTCTGAGCCTACACTCAATTTAGGCTGTATCCACGGTGGGGATAATCCCAATCGTATTTGTAGCCGCTGCGAACTGGAATATGATTTACGTCCTTTACCCGGGATGAGCTTAGACAACCTTCGTGAAGATGTGAGTCGTCGTTTGGCTCCTTTGTCCGATAAGTTCGGTGTCGCTATTACCACGGAGGCTTTATTTCCGGGAATTCCTGCGTTTGCCAATATGCGTGATTCTGATTTAGTGCGCACCGCTGAAAAACTTACTGGTTATCAGGCTGAAACGGTTGCGTTTGGAACAGAGGCTCCGTTTATGCAAGAGTTAGGAATGGATACAATTGTTATGGGGCCGGGTTCCATTGATCAGGCCCATCAACCGGATGAGTATTTGGCTTTTGATCAGATAAAGCCTACAGTAGCCATACTAGAAAAAATGATCTCTCAATACTGTTTGTAGACTGCCGTGAACGACGATACTAAACAATACGTCAATTGGTTTCGCCATTCTTCTCCCTATATCAATGCTCATCGTGGTAACACGTTTGTATTGATGCTAAGTGGTGAGGCTGTGGCACATGCCAATTTTGCCAATATCGTACATGATATTGCATTACTGAATAGCTTAGGTGTTCGGTTGATCCTGGTGCATGGATCACGCCCGCAAATTAATGAGCGTTTACAGCTGAAGCAGATAACGTCTCAGCTGCATCATCACCTGCGCGTTACCGATCAAGATACGTTAACTTGTGTGATAGAAGCTTCCGCGATCGTACGTGCAGAAATTGAAGCGCGTTTATCTTTGGGTTTACCTAATACCCCTATGGCGGGTTCACGCATTAAAGTGGTTTCGGGCAACTTTGTTACCGCTAAGCCTGTGGGTGTGCTTGATGGCGTGGATATGGCGCATACCGGTGAAGTACGACGATTAGATGCGGATGCAATAGCGCAGCAGTTGGATGACGGCAATATCGTTTTACTCTCGCACCTTGGTTATTCGCCGACTGGAGAGTTATTTAATCTATCGGTAGAAGATGTAGCTACCTGTGCTGCAGCATCGGTGGATGCCGATAAGCTTGTGTTGTTTGGCGCTGATAAAGGTGTGCTTGATAGTTCTGGGCAGCTTAGAAGTGAATTGCTGACTCGAAAGGCCGAGCGTCTAGTTGGCCAATACTTAGCATCCTTAGAAGATGCTGATCAGCCCCACACCGAGCTATCTCGTCATATCGAAGCGGCAGTGAATGCTTGTAGAAAGGGTGTTCAGCGTTGTCACCTTGTCAGTTACAAGGAGGATGGTGCGCTGCTTGCGGAGCTGTTTACGCGTGATGGTTCTGGAACGATGGTGTTGCCCGAGTCTTATGAACAACTTCGCCAAGCAACCTTTGAAGATGTCGGCGCCGTGTTAGAACTTATTCAGCCTTTAGAGCGGGATGGCACGTTAGTGCGTCGTTCCCGAGAAGTGCTCGAAAATGAGATCGATCGATTTACCTTAATTGAACGAGATGGTGTTGTTATTGGCTGTGCAGCGCTTTACCCCTTTATGCAGGAGTCTGTTGGCGAGCTGGCTTGTGTTGTCGTTTCTGCAGAATATAAAGGTGGCGCGAGAGGTGATGAACTACTGCAGGCGATAGAAAAAAGGGCGCGTCAGCAAGGTTTAAAGCAGCTTTTTGTATTAACTACGAAAACGGCCCATTGGTTTATCGAACGTGGTTTTTGTGAAAGCGATGTTGAAACGTTGCCTAACGAGAAAAAGGCGTTCTTTAATCTACAACGTAACTCAAAAGTATTCACACGAGATCTGACCGCTGATTAAGCGGATAAATCTGTTTTCTGAATGCTAGCTTGGAAATTTGATGATAAAGCAGGTACCTCCTAAAGGAGAATCTGTTACTTCAATCTCTCCTTGGTAGCTGCTGATAATATCGGTTGCTACTGAGAGGCCTATCCCTTGTCCTTGAATTGATGTGTCTAGCCGGGCTCCGCGCTGTAAGATGACTTTTCGCATGTCAGGTGTTACTCCAGGCCCATCATCACATATGGATAGGTTCAGCTCGCCGTTTTTATGGGTTCCATTTACTTTGACTTGGCTATGGCCGTATTTGAAGGCGTTCTCCATTACATTGCCTAATACTTCCATTAGGTCACGTTCATCGCCATAAAAAAGTAATTCCGGCGCTAGATTAACCTCAGTTGTTACCCCTTTGTTTCTGTAAACTTTACTTAACGCATTTAGCATACGCTTAATGATAGGGGTAACGGCAACTGACTTTCCTAAAGGTTTGCTTTGGCTTTTGACCGCGCGACTAAGCTGATATTGCACAATTTGGTTCATGCGCTCTACTTGTTCGCTGACAAGTGATTGGTAGCTATATAACTCATGTTCTTCAAGCTCGGCACCTCGCATTACGGCCAACGGTGTTTTTAAGCTATGAGCTAAATCGCCTAACGTATTGCGGTAACGTTCACGCTGTTTACGCTCACTTTCAATGAGTTCGTTTAAGTTCTCCGTGACGGGTTCTACTTCATCTGGGTATGTTCCGCTGAGCTTCTCAGCATTGCCAGATTCAATCGCTTTAAGGTCGCGGGCTAACCGTCGAAGAGGGGTTAGGCCCCAACTTAAAATAAGTGTTTGAGCGAGTAGCGCAACAAGGAAAATAATACCTAACCAGACGATGAGTTGCTGTTCGTAAGCATTGATATCGCGGCTAACGAGTTCATCCGATTCCATCACGGTAAAGAGAAAAGAGTGCTCTTTACCTTTCGCTTCCCATAAAATTCGGAGCTGGAACCTAAAAATGTTGGCGTCAGGAATATGCTCGAATAGTGGTTCGCCAGTTGTGATGCCACCCAGATTAATTACCTCGGAGAGTTGGGGGTCATCAAGTAAAATTGAGGATAAGGAACGCCATAGAAGGTTACCCTTTTGATCATGAATCGCCGCGTATAATCCAGAATTTATCTGCTCATACCGAGGCTCCTGAAGGCGCTCAGGAAAGAGGATATGATCCTCTCTTAATTCCACTGCGCCTAACAACAGATAGACTTGTAGCTGTAATCGATCTTTCACCGCGTTTTCTAAGCTGTAGTTATAAGCTTTACTTAGCGCAAGACCTGCAATAAGCAGTACTATCGGCAAAATGAGTGCTGAAGCTATAAGGAGACGCCCCTGCAGAGAGCGCAGGGGGGATTTTACATTCACTCGCTGTCCTTATCCGTGCTTAATGCAAACCGATAGCCTAAACCACGTACTGTAGTGATTGGCTGTAGATCCTGATCAGGGTCTAGCTTCTGGCGTAAACGTCGAATAAACACTTCTAACACATTGCTATCACGGTCAAAGTCTTGGTGATATAAGTGTTCCGTTAGCTCGCTTTTAGAGATTGTTTTGCCTGCATGCAAAACCAGATATTCAAAAGTACGATATTCATAGCTGGTTAATTTAACCGCTTCATCGTGACGGTATACTACCCGGCCTGTCGTATCGATTTTTAGTGGCCCGAACTCTAGAACGGGTTTAGCATGGCCCGCAGCTCTGCGCAGTAGCGCATTTAAGCGTGCTGTAAGCTCTTCCATATGGAAGGGCTTAACCAGATAATCGTCAGCTCCGGCTTCCAAGCCTTCTACCTTATCTTGCCAATCGCCGCGCGCAGTTAAAATTATGATTGGAAATTCTTTGCCTGCTTCACGCCAGCGCTTAATGACCTCAATGCCCGATAGTTTAGGTAAACCTAAATCGACAATGGCTAGATCGTATGGGTATTCTTCACCCATGTATAATGCTTCTTCACCATCAGCGGTTTCTTCTACCGTATAGTTATTGCTACTTAATGCGGTGACTAGCTGGCGACGTAGATCAGGATCATCCTCAACAACCAATAATTTCATTCTAATACTACTCCATGTCAGGCTTAACAATTTCACCGCTTAAGCTATCAATTAGGATATCTTTTACGCGTCCTTCGTTGACGATGCGGATAATGAAAACGGCTTTGCCATTATATTCAGATGTTTCTGTTTTAATCACATCGCCACCGACTGTTTGAGTCGCAGTATTAATGGCTTCTTTCAGCGAAACAATACGCGGTTGTTCTGATGCGATTGAGTGCTGGTTAGTGCCTAAGAAAAGCAATGTGATAAACACAGCAGAACGAAGCTGTGATTTGAACATGAACAAAACCTCATACTTTTTTGTAAGGATTAGTATCCCGTATCATCTATTGTGTAGTAAATAGAAATGTCATTTCTAGTTAATGCTTATATTGGAAATAAGTTGGAAGCATAGCTGAATAAAGCTGTATAGGGAGTGAATAACCGAATGGAAGTGGTTTGATGCTATCAGAGGCAAAATTAGGCAGAGTACTGATAGCACCTAGTATGGATGAGTACTTAGCTCTGTTTGCAGTGCTTACAAGTGCTGAAACCTATCATTTTATACAAAGGGCACCAGCCAAATAGGGCGATAAGAATCACAGGAACTCCGAGCCAGCCCCAAGCAGTTTGTGGGCCTATAAATACTAATGCGATAAGTAATACACCAATGAATACGCGTAT
>Ga0193962_1000500_pt1 | contig 17836 bp, 15 predicted proteins | sample FB_5_MG_FD_140335 | JGI IMG/M metagenome (GOLD analysis project Ga0193962, IMG submission 140335) | Microbial mat bacterial communities from the Broadkill River, Lewes, Delaware, United States - FB_5_MG | ecosystem: Environmental > Aquatic > Freshwater > River > Microbial mats | place: USA... | reverse complement strand
TTTAGTAATTGCTCTAAATGAAAATTATACAATTTATTATCCTTGTTTTTGGTAACAAAAAACATCCCTTTGCTATTTTTATTAGTATGTTTTTCGATAGCTAGCGCAACAGTTCCCATCGTATGTCTACAATTAATTTCCATGCATGGATTAATTTTAATTTCTCCATTTTCGTTTTTGTATATTAATACGTCTATTCCTATAACGCCTCTGTAATATTTAGGAAAAATACTTCTTTGTAAGGCCTGTATAATAATCTCGATAAGATTATTTTGTGTGATTTCATTTTTTAAAACAGAAAGGTGTTTTGTTATTTCGCTGTGATTTTGAGGGTTGATATAGTTCCCTATATATTGTCCTTTTTCGTCAGTTTTAAAGGCATTAAAGCCGTGAAAGGTTATCCCAGAGTTGGTGACCTCGAAATGTAAGGATGTGTCAAGAACTTTTTCTCTGAAATATTCAACCATTACAAATCCTTGAGTGCGCAAAATCCCTTTTAGCCATTGTTTAGTTGTCTGGGATAGCTGATTTGGTTGAACAGTTTGTTGGCCTCGTCCTGATGAGCTCCAAGGTGATTTTAATATTAGTTTTTTACCTAGCTTAACTATTTCTTCAACCTCATATTGTGTTTTGCAAATAATAGGAATTTCATGAAAAGGGATCAGAATTTTGTTTTCTGTATTAAGAATGTCCTTTAGTATATTTAAAGCGGTAGCTCTGCTGTACAGACATTTTTGTTCTTTGATCCATTCCCAATTTGGACTGTTTTTAAAAACACTTGAACAGAATGGTTTTAGTTTCGATAATTTCTGATGCATCAAAGGACTCCATCCCCATGGTTTTAGGTACAAAGAGTCTGTTTTAATGTCTTGAATTGTTGAAAAATTTGGGAGTTCTAAAGGTGTTTTATTTATGATTTTAATAAATTCAACCGAGGGTGTGTTATCTGATATGATAATATCATCACTTTTTGAAAATACAATTGGAAGAAATGATAGTTCATTCGAGAAATCAACAAATCTGGCTTTAGGATCGTAAGTTTTACTACCATTTGCCACTTCCATCTCGCAGGTTGAATTAAATATATATATATCAGTGCTCATTAATTGCAAATATAAGTAAATGCCTTTCTCATGTGTAATAAATTTGATTTTGATAAAAAATTGGTAAATAAATTTTGAATGAAAAATCTTTTACCTACCTTATATCCCAATAAGTTATATAAAGAATCTTTTTTAGTGTTGTTTTAGTATTTAGAGATTGATTAATGAAGAAAAACCACGGAAATAATATGCACGAGATGATAGTTAAAGGCATGAATGCAATTAAGTATGAGAGATGGGAAGAGGCTCTTGGTTTGCTTAATGAGTATAAAGGAAAAGATCCTGTTGCCGATTATTTAATTGGATTAATTTATTATTGCAGGTTTAATAATTTAGAGCTTGCCAAAGTTCATTTTTCTCGTGTGTTTTCTTCAGAGAAATTTGGGCTAGATGAGTATAAAGCTCGTTCGGCCGAATTTTTAGGACACATTAATTGGGAACAAAATAGAATGCACGAGGCTGAGGAGAATATGCTTAAAGCTGTTGCGTATGGTAATCCAGACTGTTTTTTAGAGGCTGCATTTTTGTTGTTCTTTCATCATAGAAAAGATAAAAAAGATTTAGCTATATCATTTGCTAGAGAAGGAGAACTGGCTCTTGCCGATGAAGAGGATTTAATAATAAAGGCCTCAGGTTTCCATATTGTTGCATCTGTATACTTATGGGTAAACTTAATTACCGATGCAAATAGAGTACAAAAACACTTTTTAAATAATCCAGGATGGAAGGAATCGTGTCCTCATCAATTAGAGAAGTATTTATATCTGTTGCTTGCCAAAAGTAAGAGAGAGTTTATAGAAGAAACATTTAACACTTTTTATTTGAAAAAAACTCATAAAGATTTGTATGATGCTTATTTGTGTAAATATAATATGAAAGATATGCCTATTCGCAATAAGAAAAGAACAGAAGGGATAATAACACGAATAGAAAATGCTCAAATTGATTATGAGTAAGGAGTAAATTTTACCATATTATTTCTTTTTTTGTAAAAAAAAACAATAGTAATGATAAATATTAGCGGGGAATGGAAGTATAGTGAAGAGTTTGATAATGGAAAAGATATTGGAATTATTTCTATTACTCAAAATGGAGAAGAGCTTATTGGTGAAATGAGATATACTGAGTATTTCCTCGATCATAAGCCATTAGAATTATTGCAAACATTAAGAGGTCGAATTGAAGGGAATAAAATCAATTTAAAAGGACAGTTAATTTCTTTTATTAATATGGAGTCTTGCGAGTATTACTTAGATGAATTTGATGGTGTTTATACTTCTGAGGGTAAGATAGTAGGGTCAACAATGGATCAGAATAATGTTTGTGGGGTTTTTGTTTTAGAAAGAGTAGTGTCTAACGAAAAAGAATAGAGCTTTGATTGCTCTACTGCTCTTTTTTTGTACTTTTAAAGGTTTTTTAATTATAGGTAATACTATTTTAAATAGATATTACCTTTTTTTACTTTATACAAAACCTATAAAATGAGAAAAATAGTAGTTTTAGCTTTAATAGCAATTGTCTCTTTTTCATGTGCATCAAAACGATACGCAAAAAAGGCTGTAGAGTTCGAAAAGGCGGGGATGTACCAAGAAGCTGCCGATTTTTATTTCAAATCGCTTAAGGCAAATAAAAACAATGTTGATGCCAGAATAGGATTGAAGAAAAATGGAGAAATGGTTCTTAATACCAAATTAGAAAGGTTTACACAAGTATGGCAAGAAAGACTTGCAAAGGATGCAACTTATGCTTTTATCGATGCCGAAAATTATGTAAGGAAATTAAATACGTTAGGTGTAGAGTTGATAATTGATCAAAAATATAGAGCTTGGTATAAAGAAGCTGGTGAGTCTTATTTGTCTGATAAATATTCAGAAGGAATTAACTCTTTAAATAATGAAGATTTTAATAGGGCAAATTCAATTTTTTCTGAGATTGTAAAGATTGATCCGAATTATAGAGATTCAAAAGATAGATTGCGTATCGCTATTTATGAACCAAAATATAGATCAGCTAGTGAGAATTTGAACATGAGTAGGTTTAGAAGTGCTTACTATGGTTTTAATGATATTTTGAATTCAACAGGAGACTACAAAGAGAGTAGAGCCCTGTTGAAAGAAGCTCAAGAGAGTGCAACTATTACAATATTAGTTACCCCTTTTACAAAAAATAGCCTTTGGTTTAAGGGTATTCAATCAAATTTCAGTACTCGTGTTATTCGTTCCATTGACAATGTAAATTCTCCTTTTATAAAAGTTAAGGATGCCTCTTATATGGATAATAAGGGAGCTATATTCTTTTCAAATGGAGAGATAGATTCAAAAAAAGCTGTTGTTGAAGGTATCGATGCTTTATTGTCGGGAACAGTTAAATCTGTCATTGCGCTAGCTGGAAAGCCTCAAGTAGAAGAGCATGCAGGATATCTTAAGTTTATTAAGAAACGAAAAGATGATCAGGGTGTGGTGCGTGAATATACTGAATACAAAAAAGTAACTTACAAAACAGTTTATGTAAAAAATAGTGTATCGGTTACTGTTGAATACAAGTTGGTTTCTACAAGAACAGGTGAGGTGCTTAGTACCGATGTTGTATATGCTATAGATTCAGACGAAGTGAATTATGCTGTTTTTGAAGGTGATTCTAAAAATCTTGTACCAGGTTATTGGAAAAGCAGGAGTAAATCTTCTCCAGAGGATCGGGTGTTAGATAATTATTCAGATGTTAGTAAACTGCGTAATATGTTAAGAGGAAATCGAACAGTACGCTCCATTAATACCCTTAAAGAAAATGCTTTAAATGAGGCATCTCAGAAAATAGCTTTTCAAGTAGAAAAATATAATCCAGAGAAATAGAGTATGAAGAAGCTAATTTTTTCTTTAATAATTTTGTCAATTATATTTTCAGGCTGTAGTGTGTCGTCGAAAATTCCAGTTGAACCTATGCCTAGTTGGTTGCAGAACAGACCAAGTAGCTCGCTTTATTTTATTGGCATTGGGGGAGTAAAAAAGAATGGAACACCTGATTATTATATGAAAGCATCCCGCGAAGATGCTTTAGCTGATATGGCATCATCTATAAGTACAAGTATCTCGAGTGTTTCGGTGGTTTCCCGTATAGATAATAGTTCAGGCTATGCAGAGAGTTTTTCGGAAAATGTTAAATCGCAGGCGGCAGAGATGTTTCAAGATGCAGAGCTTGTTGATCAGTACCAAACAGAGACCGATTATTTTTCGTATTACAGAATTTTAAAATCCGATTATTATAGAATTAAAAGAGAACGTAAACAAAATGCTGTAGCGTCGGCTTTGCAGAAGTATACATCTGGTTTAGAGCAGGAGAATCGTGATAATTTTGTTCAAGCAATTACTTTCTATGTTCAAGGGTTAACTTCATTGCGTGATTATCTTGATCAAGTTTCTATGGTGAAGGTTAATGGTGATTCAATTGATTTGGCAAATGAATTTTTTTCTAGAGTAACAAAGTTGGGAAGTGATATTGTTGTTGTTCATCAAATGCGTAGCTTACTTGTTAAGCAAGGACAAGGTATTCAGTCTTCCGAATTAACATTTACTGTTAAGTCATCAACAGGAAAATTACTTTCAGGTGTTCCTGTAAAATTTATATATTCGGGTGGATATTTGCCAAAGGATAAAGATGTGTCAGATGTAAATGCTAATGTAAATACCTCTATAGAAAAGGTTTTGTCTAATTCAAATATAGAGACTGTAAGAGTCATTCCTGATGTTGAATCAATAATAAGAAATGCAACTACTGATATGTTTATCAGAGGGATGTTTAATCATGTTAAGGCCAAAGAGAAAAGTCTTAGGATAAATATTCAAAAGCCGTTTGTCTATATTAAATATTCGGGTAATGGTATGACGGATCGAATAATAGATATGGTATTAATAGAATTGAAGCAAAATCAATTCCTTGTTTCGCAAGATCTTATTGATGCAGATTATGTAGTTGAAATAGAAGTTTATAAAAACTGTGATAAAATAGAATATGGATTCGATGGAACTTTAAATATATCTTCAGGAGTTACTTTTTTTGGAAGTAATACGGAGAAAGTGTTTTCACAGAGATATAATCAGAAAGCAGCTTCGGAAAATGATTGTAAACAAAAGTTAGACAATAAACTAAATTCTGTTTTTAAGTCGATAGTTTTGCCTGCCATTATGCGTAAATTAAAAGGGTTGTAAAATCGAACAATTAAAAAGTTTCTTGGTTTATATCATCAATAATAAAGAAATATTTAAATGACAAAGTATATAGGAGCGCATGTAAGTGCTGCAGGAGGAGTAGAGAATGCTCCATTGAATGCCCATAATATTGGAGCGACAGCTTTTGCTCTGTTTACTAAAAATCAGCGTCAATGGGTTTCAAGTCCATTGTCAGAGGATTCTATTGAGAGCTTTAAGTCAAATTGTATAAAATATGGATATAAGCCTAATCAGATATTACCTCATGATAGCTATTTAATAAATTTAGGTCATCCAGAAGAAGAAGGGTTGTTGAAATCGAGAAGAGCTTTTATTGACGAGATGAAAAGATGTCAGCAGCTTGGACTCGACAGATTGAATTTTCATCCAGGGAGTCATTTAAAAAAAATTGATGTTAAAGATTGTCTGAAAAGAATATCAGAATCAATAAATATTGCTCTTCAACAAACAGTTGATGTTTGTGCTGTAATTGAGAATACAGCAGGGCAGGGTTCTAATCTTGGATTTAGCTTTTATCATCTGGCCGATATCATTGAAGGTATTGATGATAAATCTAGAGTAGGTGTTTGTATAGATACTTGCCACACCTTTGCTGCAGGATATGATCTGTCTAATTTTGATTCGGCAAGGAAAACGTTCAAAGAATTCGATGATGTTGTAGGTTTTAGTTATCTGAAAGGAATGCACATTAACGATTCTAAAAAGGGTTTAGGTAGTAAAGTCGATCGTCACGAAAGTTTAGGACAAGGAGAAATAGGCTGGAGTTGTTTTGAATATATTATGAGTGACTCAAATTTTAATAACATACCATTAATACTGGAGACGCCTAATCCAGATATATGGAGTCAGGAAATTTTACAGCTTAAATCTATGATAAAATAGATTAGTTGTTGTAAGGCTTTTATTCAATTATAGTTGATGAGGTCATTGATTTGTTTGTGATTTTTTTCTAACTTCTTTCAGGACTAAAATCACAAACAATATGTCAGATAAACTAATAACAGTAGCTACTTATCCATTTAGCCGTGCGCAAATTGTTAAAGGTAGGTTGGAAAACGAAGGTATTGAGTGTGTTATCACCAATGTTAATCCAATTAGAGGTAGCGTTTCGTCAACTTGTAAAGTAAAAGTTAACGAGAAGGATTTAGATAAAGCTCTTCCAATAATCATAGTTATTAATGATGAGTTTTCTAAATCCAAGCGCAGAATAGATCTTGCTAAACAAAGTGAATCGTTAATTACATTTACAACTACTACATTTTCACGATCTCAGTTAATTAAAGGTTTTTTTGAATCGGAAGGCATAGAGTGTTTTTTGTCAAATGCAAGTCCTATATCTGGATCATTACCAGGAAGTGTTAATCTAAGTATTAAACAGAGAGATCTAAAAAAGGCTCTTGATATATTGATTCAATTGGAGGATGAGGAAACACTTCAAAAACCACGTAAATTTGAATTTAACAATATTGTAGTAGGTGTTGATTTTACCGAATATGGCCTTAATTCAGCCAAATATGCAATGCATTTAGCAAATCTTTTGAGAATAGATGTTGAACTAGTAAATTGTTATTACACTCCTTTAATTGAAACAACTACATTAACAGATGCCTATTTCGAGAGTTATGTGAATATCGAAAAAATGCAGAGTGAAATAAAACAATCATCTGAAAAGCAGATGGAAGATGTTGTAACCTCTTTAAATAAGTATGCAAAAGATAATAAATTTGAAAAGATAAAGATCACCGCAAAATGTATTAATGGAGATCCAGCTGATGAATTATTACATTATGTTGACGAGAATAACACATCGTTACTGGTTATGGGGTCTAGTTCTCACAGCCGAACAACAAATAGGTTTTTTGGATCGGTTACTGCTCATATAGCAGAGAATGCTCCAATACCAGTTTTAATTATTCCTCCTAATGCTAAATTTGATAAAGAGAAAATGAAAAAGGATGTTATGTATGTGTCTCGTTTAGATGAGTCTGACTTTATCTCTATAGCAAAGTTAATGGGGGTAATACAGCCTTTAAATGTGGAGTTACACACAATACATTTATCTATTCAGGGACAAGAATTGATTGATGAGGCAAGGTTAGAGGGACTAAAGGCATATTTTAAGAGTGTGTATCCTAAGTATAAAATTAAGTATCATATTGTTACTGGCGATAAGCCTACAGATGCTTTTAACGAATATGTGTTGCAAAACGACATAGATATATCATCGTATACATATCATAAACAAAGTATTATTGGACATTTTTTTAATCCTGATAAGCAGAATTCCCTTATGTATAATGTTAATGTCCCTCTATTGATTTTTCATGGTTAATACAATTTGAATTGTATATTAAATCAGAATAATTTTAAATTTTTTTTTTTCTTATGTCACTTTAAATTTGAGTCCGTGGAAATATTGAAAATATATGAGAATCAAAAAACTCCCACTATTATACTCGATCCAGTAGTTGGTCATCTAATATTTGAAGGTTCTTGTTATCCCGAAAATATTATTGAATTCATGGCTCCAGTGGAAGAGTGGCTTAATAAATGTCTAAGAAACTATGAAGTTATTTCCGAGAATATTGTGGTAGATTTTAAATTATCATATTTCAATTCTTCTACATATAAATATCTGTTGACATTTGTAATAAAAATCTCAGAACTCGTAAAATTTGGAAAAAATGTTGTTTTTTTGTGGTATTATGAAGAAGATGATAAAGAATCTAAAATGGACGGAAAGGGTCTGTTTACAAAAGCGGGAATATCATCTGAACATTACGAATTGATACCATTTAAAGACTAGATGAAAGATATATTAAAAAAAGCAATTGAGGCTTATGATGATTTCAGACTCGATGAGGCTGAAGAGCTTTTGTTAGAAATTATAGATAAAAAAGAGGGTGCACTAGATGTGGCCCTTTCTTATTTAGGTAGGATTAGGTACAAGAATCAGAAATTTGGTGAAGCAATAAATTGTTATAATAAGGCATTAGAAATAAATCCTGATAATGATTTTGCAAAAACAGGAATTACTTTGATTAATCAAATTACAGCAATTGGTAATAGTTTTTATTTTGAAAATGCATATACCGACGACGAGTTAATTCCTAATTTGTAAAATTATTTTTATGTGTAGATTATCATTAATACTTATTCTTTTATTGTCGGTTGTATATGTAAATGGCAACAATACTACTGATGATCGTGGATATATTGTTAAAGTTGGCGATTATGCTCCAGATTTTGTGATTGAGAAAACAGATGGTTCTAAATGTAAATTGTCTGATTATAAAGGTAAAGTTGTTATGCTTCAGTTTACAGCTAGTTGGTGTAGTGTTTGTCGCAAGGAGATGCCACATATTGAGAAAGAAATATGGACTCCTTTTAAGGATAAAGGGCTAGTTTTATTTGGAGTTGATAGAGGCGAAAATAAAGAACAAGTTATTCGATTTGCTGAAAAAATGAATGTTACTTACCCTTTGATAATGGATGAGAAATCGGATATTTTTACCCTCTTTGCTGATAAGCGTAGCGGAGTAACGCGTAATGTAATTATTGATAAAAACGGTAAAATAGTTTTTCTTACACGACTTTTCGATCGTAATGAATTTAATGATATGATAAGAGTAATTAAAGGTTTGTTGTAATTTAACTGCTTGTTTCTTAAAAAATTATTGGTGCGGTATTATTAGTACTATTATTTTCTATGTTTTATACTTTAAAACATAGAACAAAAATGTGCTAAATACCGCTTTTCATTTGTATTTTTGTACGAACAAAAAAAAGAACTAGTTATGGAAAAACAAGAATTTATTGATATCATAAATAAAACTATAAAAAGTATTGAGGCTGGCAAAGTTGACGAAACAGATGAGTTACTAGAAGATTTGTTTTTCGAAGCTGATTCTGATCCTCTTGTTATTTGGGATGAAAAAGAGGTTTACTCTTTAGGTAAGGCTTGTGCTACTATGTACCACCGCGATATCTTTCTTAACGAGGAGACAAATATTGTTATTTCGCATTTGGCTTATGTTTATTTTACTAGAGCTCTTGAGCTTTTTAGTGGTGATGCAAATACTACTTATAAAATATTAAAAGATAGAATTCTTCTTCTTTATACTACAGCTGATACTTTTTATGATACAATAGCTACTATTTTAGAGCCAGAGAACAATCAATCGGGTGTTGAATTTGCTAGAACTCTTCGTAATGTATTGGGTAATTATGTTAATCTTATGGTTTGGGGCGATTTAGAAAAAATTGCTGCTCTAAATCCAGATTTTAGAAACGATACTTTATTAGATGATATTTGTAATGAGGTAGAGTCGGAGCTTGGTGATGAAGATAGAGCCGAGAAAAGATCGGAGACTCTTCATTTGCTTTTGAGTAGTTTTATCTACAAAAAAATGAAAGATAAAGATTTAAACTTCTAATAATATTTTAAAAATCGCTGAGAAATCAGCGGTTTTTTTTTACTTTGAAGCTTCCTTTAAAACAATAATAATTATGAGCAATACCCTATCAATAGCAACCATACAGTTTGATGTAAAGTGGGAGGATAAACAGTCCAATTTTAGATATGTGGAACAACAATTACTATTAATTGATAAAGCCACTCAATTAGTTATTTTACCCGAAATGTTTTCTACAGGCTTTTCAATGAATCCTAGTTTGTTAGCTGAGTCAATGGAAGGTGAAACGGTGAAGTGGATGACTGAACTTGCAGAGAAATTTTCGGTTGCATTAATGGGAAGTATTATTGTTTCGGAGAATGGTAATAACTTTAATAGAATGATTTTCGCAAAGCCCGATGGTGAAATAGAGTTTTACGATAAGCGACATTTGTTTAGAATGGGTGAGGAGAACAACCATTACACAGGAGGCAAACAAAGAAAAATATTTAATTTTTTGGGATGGCGTATCTGCCCTCAGATTTGTTACGATTTACGATTTCCTGTATGGAGTCGTAATAGAAACGATTACGATTTGCTTGTTTATGTAGCCAGTTGGCCTAAGGCTAGGCGTAACGTTTGGCGAACACTTGCTACAGCTAGAGCAATGGAAAATCAGTCTTATGTTGCTATAGCTAACAGAGTGGGTGTTGACGGTATGAATTTGGAATATTCGGGCGATTCAATGATTATAGATTATAAAGGCGATATTATTGCTGAAGCTGTTTTGGGTGAAAGCTCGGTTGTAAATGCAATAATTGATAAGCAACAACTTATAGAGTTTAAAGATAAATTTCCTACATGGATGGATGCCGATGTCTTTACTTTAGACTAGTTTTTTTTATTCTAAAACACTAAAGGCAAAGAGTAATTACACATTAAATCAGTTTATTAGCGTATAGCACAAAAAATAATTTTTATGAAAGATATTCTTATTAAATATGCCATAGTGGCCTTTTCTGTTGTTTTGTTTTATAATGTTTTTTGGCATGCCAGTGCTTTCGATATAAACCTCATAAGCTTTGGATTGTTTTCCATGGCTTCAATGATATTTATTAATAAAGAGGTGCTAAAAAGACCAATAATTCAGCATTTGTCTATTATAGTTTTTTTGTCTGCAATTGCTGTTGTATTGTCTGGATCGGGTTTTAGTAAAACGATTTTCTTTTTTTCGTTTTTCTTTTTTGTGGCTGCTTATAACTTTCAGAAGTTAAAAACTATAGTTTTTCTCCCGTTAGCCTTTTTAATAGGAGCAGCGGTGTCACCGTTTAGAGCCATTTATACTATATATGTCGATTATAAATCCGTAAAAACTACCAAAAAGGGTTATAAGAAAAGTTCTAAATTTTTAATATATACTATTCCTGTACTGGTACTTTTCTTGTTTATGATTCTTTTTTCGTATGCTAATCCTAAGTTTGCCGAGTTAGTACATTCTATTTTTATTCCCATTAAGAAGTTTTTTAGAGCTTTTATAGAGCTATTCGAGGTAGGAAAAATAGCCTTAATAATTTTCGGTCTATTTTGGGCGTTTATGTTTTATCTTTCAAGTTCGATGAGCGATATTATTGGATTAACAGACAACTGGACAATAGATATTATTCGCGATAGATCGAAGAAGATTTTTAAAACGCAAAAAATAGTTGCTCTAAAAAACGAGTATAAAGCAACTCTGTTTTTGGCAATTACTATGAATGTAATGCTTTTGTGTCTTAATTTTCTTGATATTTCGTGGGTTTGGTTTGGTTTTACTCCGGTAGAGCAGGAGCTTTCTAATTTTGTTCACGAAGGAACATATATGCTCATTATATCGGTTCTTATAACTTTTGGAATAATAATGTATATCTTCCGCCGAAACCAGAACTTTTATCCAAAAGCAAATGTTCTTAAGAAAGTATCGTATTTTTGGTTGGCTCAGGTTGCCATTCTTTTAGTTTCGGTAATTATAAAGAATTGCCATTATATAAGTTATTATGGATTAACTAGTAAAAGAATAGGTGTGTTTGTTTTTCTTTTGTTGATTATAGTTACTTTGTTTGTTGTTTTATATAAGTTATGGAAGAATAAATCGGCATTCTACGTTATTTCTCAATCGGCAAAACTAGGTTTGTTAACTTTGGTTATTGTGTCGTTTATTAATTGGGATTGTGTTGTTGTTAGATATAATTTAGAGACAGAATATCAAGCAGAGATAGATTATAATTACCTGCTTTCGTTCTCAAACAAAACCTCGTATATATTACTAGAACATAAAGATATGTTCGAAGATAATTCGCATGAACGAATTGACTATAAAGTAAAATCATTTGAGAAATGGTATGACCGAAAGCAAGGTTTTTCGTTTTCTTTAACGTCGTATATGGCACATAATAAGAATCAGAAAAATTCACAAATTGAATCTATTCTTAGCAAGGATGAAGATTTTGAATATTAGTGTAATATTACTGTATTAACCAGTTTGTTTGATTTTTACTATTTGTAAACTGTTTTTAAATATTGATAGTATAGTTTGAAATGTTGGCGATAATTTATTGCTAACATTTCGAACCTTTTATTACCGACATATTTGTGAGTTTGTTCACAATATAATTTATTCAACTATATATAGTTTCTACGCTACTCTTGCTGTTTAATTGAATGAGTTTTTTGTCATACTGATTAAAAAGAGTATTTTCGCCACTTACAAAATTTATACACCATGACTTTTGCAGCAATTGATTTTGAGACCGCAGTAAAACACCATATTTGTGCAGTTGGTATTGTAACTGTAGAGAATGGTGTTATTGTCGACGAATATCACACTCTTATTCAACCTCCTTTTAACGAATATAATTACTTCACTATAAAAGTACATGGCATCACACCTCAGCAAACAGCCAATGCACCTCTATTTTCAGACGTTTATCCTGAAATAAAAAAGCGTCTTCAGGGAAAAACTGTTGTGGCACACAACGAGTCGTTTGATAGAAATGTGTTGATGAAAACAATGGCCGATTATAACTTAGATTACAGCGAGCTTAACATTGCAGAGAAGTGGGAGTGTACATGTAAAATATACAAGGCTAAAGGCTATAAACCTGCATCGCTCGATGCTTGTTGTAATAAACATGGCATAGCTTTAAAGCACCACGAAGCATTGTCTGATGCACGTGGATGTGCCTTACTTTACTTACAGAAATAATATTTAACAAAAAATAAGAATATGAGCTTAGAAAAAGAATTACACGCACGCAGCGGATCGAAATGCGAATTATGTGGAGCTACCGAAGGTTTAACTGTTTATCAGGTTCCTCCTACGTCAAACGCAAAAGCCGATGAGTGTGTTCTTTTGTGCACAACTTGTAATAGTCAAATAGTTAATCCAGAAACTGTTGATGCAAACCATTGGCGTTGTTTAAACGACAGTATGTGGAGCGAAACTCCTGCTGTTCAGGTTTTGGCGTGGCGTATGCTTAATAATCTTAAAGCCGAAGGATGGCCTCAAGACCTTTTAGATATGCTTTATCTTGACGAAGAGACTCTTACTTGGGCAAAAGCTACTGGTGCAGGAGAAGACGATGACGATAAAGTAAAACATCTTGATGTAAATGGAGTATTACTACAAGCTGGCGACTCGGTTGTTATTATGAAAGATCTTAACGTAAAGGGTGGGGGATTTACTGCCAAACGTGGTACTGCTGTTCGTAATATTATTTTAGATAGAGATAATGCCGAATATATTGAAGGTAAAGTTAATGGCCAGCAAATAGTTTTACTTACAAAGTATGTAAAGAAACTGTAACACAAAATTTTTTGTAGTGACGCTATTCTTAGCGTTTAAATAATAAAAAACGTATAGACATCCGGGGTGTCTATACGTTTTTTTATATATCGGTTAATGGTGCAATAAATTGCGTCTCAATATCTCTTCACAGACACATGCGTTTTTGTCATGTCTATAGTGTCGCTTTTAATAAAAAAAAATTATAAGTATATCTTTAGAAAATTGTAAGTATATTTTTAGAAAATTGTAAGCATAACTTTACAAAGTTATAAGCATAATTTTAAAAAAAGACGGCATAACTTTAAAACCCTTATGTGGTGTGGATTTCAGAAGGTTATCCCAAAACTCGTGAAACAATACTTGATATGACTATTTGTCATATCTGCAATTTATTTCTATAGGATATTACAAACCAAATGAGAGTGTCCAAAAACTACATTAAAACTGTCATCCTGATTGTAGACGAAGGATTGCTTACTTGAAAACACAACGTTTCGACTCTGCTCAACGAGACTTTTTAATTGTTAGTAATTGTTTTTAGACACCCTCTTTTTTTGTTTATAATAATGAATTAAACTGCTTTCTCTTCTCCTTTTTTCTTAATCTTTTTTGAGTTGTCCGATGTTTTTCTATCAATTAATTTATGATAAGGATCGATACCTACACTGTTTGGTTTTTTGTCAACAACAAACGAGAATTTATTCTCTTTAGCAGTAATATGAACCTTCTTAAACATAATCTCTTTATCGTCGCCATTATCGTCTTTTTCGAAAATAGCTAAGTCAATCCAGTCGTTCATATCAACAAACTGTTTTTCCTCTTTTTTATCGGCATTGTTAAACTGAACACTAACAGTAGCATTTTCGCTTTCTACCTCTTTAACATCGTTCTTAGCAACTTTAATAACTCTATACTTTTCTGCATCAACAGTAAAATCAACTTGGTACTTACCATCTTTTAGCTCGGTAAAAGTGGCATCGTTTACTTTATTGTCGAACAGAGTAATGGTTTCAAGCATATCGGTAATAACGTAGTCAAGCGAGTCGGGCATATACTCTTTAAGTATAGGAATAAATTCTAGTGAAGTAGTATAAGGCGGCTCTTGAAATGCTACTTTTGACACATAGCTGCTAAGAGCTTGGTTTAGTCTGTCGACACCCATATAATCGGAAATAGCATACATGGCCACTGCTCCTTTGTTGTAGTGAATGTATTGTTGATTTTCGTTATACATAAGTGGTTTTTCTTCTTGACTTTCCATTCCTCTACCAGATAAATAACCATCTAATTCGTACTTAAGGAACTTACGTATTTTTGCCTTGCTATATTTTGTCTCGAGAACTTTTATAGCCGAGTATTCCGATAAACTTTCCGACATAAGAGTAGCTCCTTGAACATTTGCACCAATTACCTGATGTGCCCACCACTGATGTGCCATTTCGTGAGCAGTAACATGGAAAGCATAGTCTACGCCACCCTCTTCGTTTTCATCTATTTTGGCAATAAAACCAATAGCTTCGGAGAAAGGAATAGTATTAGGAAACGACTGAGCAAATGATCCCATGGTTTTTGGAAACTCAATAATACGCACTTGCTTATGCTGATAAGGGCTGAAATTTTCACCATAATATTTAAGCGAAGCTTTTACTGCTTCAACCATTCGAACAATATTATAGTCGTGACCTTTATGGTAGTAAATTTCGATGTCTATATCGTTGTATTTATCTTTTAAAATCTCGTATTTAGCCGATACCCACGAGTAGAAATTAAGAATTGGAGCATCCATCTTATAGTGATAGTATGTTCTGTCTCCTTCGTTACGTTTGTATTGTAAATAACCAGGAGCAATTGCAATCTGATCAGATGAAGTACTTACAGTAGTTTCGAAGTTAACCCAGTCGGCACATTCCGATATGTATGTATTTCCAAGAGCTGATGAATCTGTTGGTAAAGCCATCCTATCGCGATGCGGAAGATTATACTTTTTGCGGACTGTATTGTTTGATAATTCATAATCACGCGAGTATCCAAACATAGGGAAACTAGTGTTGTTTATAAAAGTACCATTTGCCAATACTTGTGAGTTGTATTTTAAGAAATGATTTTCTTGATTACTCATGGTAAAGCTAACACTCATACTATCGCCAGGCTGTAAAGGCTGTGCTAGCTGATATATATTATAATTAAATACTGTGTCGTTGCTAACTAGTTTTGCATCTCTCGAGAAATCAACTTTAGTATTCTTAAAAGTATATCTAATGTGAACCGAGTCGATAGCTACTTTCGATTTATTTTTTACAATATATACGCCGTCTACTTTAATATCGTTTGTTTTTGGGAACAGATCGACATTAACTTTAACATCGGTAATGCGAGGTTGAGGAATACCATGATATTTCGAATATTTATTCTCCCACTCAACGCTCTCAAGTTCGTTCTGCTTAGATGTTTTGTACTCGTTCTTAATATTGTTAAACCAGTATATATATCCACCAATTGAGATAAATCCAATTACACAAACAGTAAGCGATGTGTATAGGTATTTTGTTAGATTCTCTTTCGATCTGCGTAAACGAACTCTGATAGATTCGCGAACACCACGTCGCCAAATGGCTAATCCTGTAATAAGTAGAGTGAATGAGAAGAAAAACCAGTAAAGGCGATATAAGAAATATGCAGGAAGTGATGTTCCATATCCATTCATATCGGAAAATGAATATCCTGAGCCGCTGTTAAAAATAAATATATCTTGCTCTATACCTACGTAGCGTAAAAGTGGCGAAAAAATATAGAATATAAATAGAATAAAGAAACCTATGTAGAAGTTAGAGAACAACGACTGAATAAACATTGCCAAAGCAGCCCAAACAATATACTTAGGCAATTCCAGAATAAACAGTTCGGTAAAATAGTGTAAAGGTTCAATATTGTAAAAACCATCAATTAGCTGCATCGAAATACAGGTAACCATTATAATAGAAAGTAGAAGAATTTGAACCTTAACAATAGCAATAAACTTCGACATATATTGCACCCAGTTAGGAGTGTTTGTTGCATCAACAAGCTCAAACATTTTTGCTCGTCGCTCGCGTTGAACAAGCATCCCCGAATACAAAAAGGTAATAAGCATAATAAAAAGCGAGAATGTTTGTCCTGGAATCATTAACATTTTCCAAGTCACAGGGTATGTTTGAGTACCATACATTTGCATTGTAGAGCTAAAGGCTACAACCATAAACAGTACTCCAATTGCCAACATTACAATAAACGGAACCGACTTAATAATAAACTTAAAGTTCATTACCGATGTGTTCCACATTAGCTTTAAGTGCCAACTACGGCTCGAGTCGAGAGTTACAGGAGGCAGATTTATTTCGTTTATAGTGTTAAAGTTATCTTTAACAATTGTTGCACTCTTCTTCTTAAACCATTTAATGGTTAAAGCATCTTGCGAGAATTTAAATTTAATGTAGGTAAAAGCGAATGTTATAATAGAAACAGCCAACCATATTAATCTATTGTAAAGCACCACTCCGCCCATAGGTAAAAGCAATGTGTTTTGCTCCTCAACACTCCAATATTCGGTAACATGTTCTATTGCCGAGGTTCCTATTGGGTCTAAAAGCGAAGCTAAAGTGCGGTAATCTATGTCTTTTAATAAACCTTTAGCCATTCCTTGAAGAATAAAGATTATTATCATGGCAATAAATCCAGCACCTAGGTTTCTTGTAAATGTTATTATGGCAAATACAATTGCACCAAATAGCAGAATATTTGGTAGTACAATCATTCCGTAAATCTGTAGAAAAGCAAGCCAGCGAACTGGGCCAATCATTTCGGCATTGGCACCAGGTAAAAAACCAGCAATAATATAGCCAAGTCCAAATACAATAAAAATACCCATTGTAATAGCTACAGAGCTTAAGAATTTAGCAGGTATGTAAGCCGATTTTTTAAAAGGATACGAATAAAGAATAGAGTGCATCTCGGAGCTGTAATCTCTAAATACCGATCCTCCAATTATCGATGGAAGCAGAAAATATCCTAATACAATTATACCAAAGCTGTTTAACAGGGCTATTGGCGAATTAGCTAAACGAACCGATGCTGTTGTTGCTGTGTTTTCATCGAAAACACCCATATTACCAGCCATTATTAGTGTCGATAATGTTAAAAGAACCACAGCATATATATAAGTTGCAGGATTCTTAAGCCAGTATTTTATTTCGAAATTAAATAGCGTTTTAAATTTCCCCATGACTAGTTTCCGTTTTTAAGTGCAACAAAGTAAAC
>Ga0193962_1000493_pt1 | contig 18089 bp, 12 predicted proteins | sample FB_5_MG_FD_140335 | JGI IMG/M metagenome (GOLD analysis project Ga0193962, IMG submission 140335) | Microbial mat bacterial communities from the Broadkill River, Lewes, Delaware, United States - FB_5_MG | ecosystem: Environmental > Aquatic > Freshwater > River > Microbial mats | place: USA... | reverse complement strand
AGCGCATCATGGCTCAAATAACGCTGAGCACAGCCTGATACTTTACATACTAAACGTACGGCCTCTAGTTTCTTTAGCAGATCATCAGAACCATCATTAATATGAAGCATCCTATTCACTAGCATTCCAGAGCTACCTTGAACCGCCGTCAAAAGATCCTTATGTGCCTGATCGTGTGCAAAGTCATATGTCACACCAACACCGTTAATTCCGGGCAATAAACGAGAATCATCAGCAACGCTTTCAACTTGCTCACCGTTAATAAACACCCGCGGTTTATACGCACGTAAAGAATCTCTATATGCCTGAGCATTCATTAACATCTGATTTCTCCTCTGTGTCCTTGCTAGTCAATTTCAACACCACTAGAATAATCTAACACTGTTCAATTATCTAAAAATCTAACACTGTTTAATTATTTTAACAATGTTAGGTTTTTTACTTTATTCAACACATATCTTTAAAAATCGGTAATGCGATGTCCGTCTCGACTAAACGCACAAAAGCGGCAGAAGAAAAAAGAAAGTTAATTCTTTCATCAGCTAGGGATATTTTTTCTGAAAATGGTTTGGAAGGTGCGAGTCTTCGTGCCGTTGCTGCGCACGCGGGATACACACCCGCAGCGCTGTATTTCCACTTCGATTCAAAAGAAGCGCTTTATGCTGAAGTACTGCATCAGTCCCTTACCAAGCTAGGTGAATACGTTGAAACAGCACTAAAATCAGTTAAAAGTCATCCCGATCGCCTACGCACTGCTGCGATGGCCTTCTTCAATTTCTATATGGAAAATTCGCAGGATCTTGACTTAGGGTTCTACTTATTCCGTGGGGGGATGAAACCCGCCGGCTTAGGTCAAGAGAGAGACATTGCACTAAATACTGCTTTGGAAAATGCTCTACTACCGATCTCACAAGAAGCTGTGGAGTTAGGCGCGACGGAAGAAGAAGCAAATCTGCTAATGGTTGACTGCTTTGCTCATGCAACTGGACTGTTATTACTTCTCCACACAGGGCGGATCAGAATGTTCAACGCCTGTGCTTCCGAAAGAATGGAAGCTTATATCATGGATCAAATACAGCAACTTCGATGATCAAAAGACCCTAAGTGATCCATAATGACGATGGCCAGTATCCGATAAAATAATGGCAGCTAACATGCTGCCATTTTTAAGAACGCGTTAAACCAACAGCCTAATAACATTATTCAAACTGAACAATCATCTGATTTAACTTACCGCTGATCACAACAAGATTATCGGCGTAGCGTTTGTTATTTTCTGCTTCATCTAAGCTATTATTCGCCAGATCTGTATTCTTCGACATCACCGTAACAATCTCACCTGCTAGATGGGACTGCTCTTCTGTCGCCGAAGCGATCTGGGTACTCATGCGGCTAACGCTTAGATTAGCCTCTGCGATCTCTTCGATAGCTTTCTCAGCTTCATTGGCAATCGCCATCGTGGTTTCTGTTTTCTGCATATACGTTTTCGTACGTGCGACTACCTCATTCGTGGTTGAATCCAACTGATTCGTTAGCTTTTTAATATCGCTTGCAGCCCGAGATGTATTCCCTGCTAAATTGCGGACCTCGTCAGCCACTACCGCGAATCCACGCCCCATCTCTCCCGCTCGCGCGGCTTCAATCGATGCATTTAACGCCAGCAAATTGGTCTGCTCAGAAAACTCTTCAATAACCAACAGCGCCTGCTGAATAGACTCTGTATCCTTTTTAAGCGACACCAAAGATTCGTTCGTGCCAGCCACATCATCGGACAGCTCAGATATATTGCGACGCGTATCATTCATCAACTGGCTGCCGCGCTGGGTGAGATCGTTCGCTTGGCTTGTATATTCCCTCGTGCGTACCGCGTGCTCGGCCACTTCCATAAACGAGCTTTGAAGCTGCTCCATTTGTAATGCGGTGCTACGCGTACTCGACTGCTGCTCGGCAACAATATGGCTTAAATTCTGCGCGCTGGTATTCATATTGGATTCTAATTCACGCAGTACACCGGTTTCGCGTTTGATATTCGTTAGCAGGTTGGAGAAATAATCTTTTAGGCTATTAATTGAGGTACGCAGCGTTGTCACCTCGCTAATCTTACTCGGCATATCCATCTGAACTTTCAGATCACCTTCTGATAAACGACTAACATAACCCGTCGCACGGTGGAGAATCTGGGCTAAGCGATATTTAATCATCGACATACAAGCGCCCGTAATAATGATCAACACCACACAAACTGCGAGTAAGAAATAAACATCCGCTAAAATACCTTGGTAATGATCCTCTAGGTTAACTTCTAGTGCCTGTAAGGAATGTTCAAGCTCCTCAACCTGCTTCGCCGCGGCGATGTTTCCCTGTCGTTTTTTCTCGGTAAATTTAGCGATATTATCCAACTCTTTAGGGTAGCGACCTGCCAGATTTTTAATAATCGTCAGTGTCTCCTCACCGAGATCTTCTGCGACATCATCCGATTCCTCTTTAGCCCAACCCAAAGCGCTCGCTAAATCATCCTCTTGATCTTCGCTTACCTCTTTATAAACACCTAAACGCGGTAATGCGTACAATTTGTCAGCGGTTTCTTTCATGCCAACTAAATAGCTCTGGGCGCTGTTCAAAACACGACTATCACCTTTCGCAACACTGTCCTGTCGAACATAGGTTGTGGGCACTAAATAACCCAAAAATTCTGCTGAAAGATCCAAATACTGTTGCTTCAGTTCACTCGGTGCATTTTCAGCTTTAGCCACGTATTTCATCACCGCTGCGATCTCGGCAAACAGCTCACGTTCACTATTAATAAGAAGAAACTCAGGATTCGATAACTTGCCCGCTTCGCGCAAATTATTAAGTGCGTCGTCTCGAACGCTTAACATATGTTCAACGGCAGAGGTTTTAATATCTGACGGTAAAAGCCGATTTTGCTGTGTCTCCGCCACCAACTTATTAATATCGTTATTGATCTTACTTAATAAAGTGGCATCCCCCGAGGATAAGTACTCTCGTATTGGGTTCTCTACCGCATTTCGAGTATTGGCTTCATATTCGTAATAACTTTTACTTGTCTGGTAAGCATCGTTTAAGCGGTCAAGAGACCAAACGATTGAGGTGGTCAATACCGCAAGGATTAAGAAAAGAGACAGTGATGTAAGCTTTGTTAACAGAGAGATTTTCATGTTCGGTCTACGCCTTTTATACTGGCACAACAAAAGGAAAGATCATCCTTTAAGCGAGTAAAATTCATTCTTGAATGACGTTATTAGACTACCGAGAGATGACAGAAACATGACAAAGCACAATAAATAGTTATGACTCCACTCTGTTAGATAACTAGTGCAATCACATGATTTTTCTAAGGTTTTTCTATTAGGTTAAAATAAAAAGCGATGATCGAAGATAGTTATTACACCCCGATAAAAGAAATGAGCTTCTCCCTCTCATTAAGGAGAATGCCAACAAAATCAGAGTGTCAATAAGATCAGAGTTTCAACAAAATCCTCTCACGCCCGACTAATTCGCAGAAGCATAGCTCTGAAGCTTTTTGGGTGTGATAGGAAGGTGTACCGCCGCCGCCAATACACCAAGCCCTGCACTTAACAGCAAAGCCCAATGATATGAGCCAAACTCATCAAATATTAAACCGCCCCACCAGCTACCAAAGAACGCACCGATTTGATGACTGAACATGACAAAACCAAACAACGATGCCAAATTTTTAGTACCAAACAACTGCGCGACTGCACCACTTGTTAAGGGGACAGTGGATAGCCAAAGAACGCCCATGATCACAGAAAAGGTATAAAACAACTGAGAGTTCATCGGAATAAAAACCAACGCCATCAATAGACAGGCTCTTAACCAATATATCAGCAATAACAGCCAAGGCTTATGCCAACGGTCGCCGGCCCAACCCGCAATAATTACCCCAACCACATTCGCGAGCCCGATCACCGCTAAAGAGTTAGACGCCATCTCTGGCGGTAGACCACAGTAACTGACAACACCAGACATATGTACGGTCAATAGCGCTATATGGAAGCCACAGACAAAGAAGCCAACATTAAGCAGCTGATAGCTTCTATTTTGAAAAGCCTCGCCAACTGCCTGCCAATTAAACAATGGCCGTGGCCCTGAACTATCATCGCTAAGATCAAGTTCATCCGCGACATATGTCTCTTCGCGGTCTCGCATGAACCAACAAGCAAGAATAATCAGTAACAATGAGCTACCAAACAGTATGAAAATCTGTGACCAATCGAGAAAAGCGTCGGTTTGCCCTAGCAGCATGGCATACGCAAACTGACCAAACGAGCCACCTGCACTGGTAATACCCAGCGCGAAAGTTCGCTTATGAGCAGGAAAGCGCTTTCCTACAGCCCCGAGTACAATCGGGAAGGTTGTTGCGCCAACACCGATACCGATGAGTACCGCATTGGCCATAAAAAAGCCCCAACTGCTCTCAGTCAGCGCGGCCCAAAACATGCCTACAATAAAAACAATAGCGCCACTTAGTAGCACCTTAGCCGTTCCATAACGCTCGGCCATCATGCCCGCTATGGGCGAGATCGCTCCCCATAAAAGGTTTTGTACGCCAAAGCCAAAAGCCAATTCAGACGTAGGGATACTGAGATCAATGCTGATCTCTGGAAGCAGCAAGCCGGTTGTCAGGCGCACCCCCATATTACAGCCTAAAATAAGGAAGGCAGCTGCAACGATCCACCATGGATTGATCTTGTGTTTACTATCTACCAACGCAATGTCACTTTCGTAATGTTACTTTCATAATGCTAAAAAGGATTCGCCCATTCAAAATGAACGGGCTGTAATAATATCAGTCAGTTAGAAGAGATAAAGGTACAGATTGATCTAATAAATACAGCCCAGAGCAGCGAGGCTATAGCCCGTCCCTTATATCGTCTACTCCGCGCACTACCGTTTAAAATTAGCAGAAAACATCTTAAGCTGCCTTAAGCTCAATCCCGCGATTAATGAACCAAGCACGATCGCGATACAGGCCAATATCAAATTAAGGGTTAACCTTGCATCCCCCCAGATGATTAACAGCAACACAGAGATAAGCGGTGCGGAATAACTGAGCACCCCAAGTAACGGCAAGTTTCCTCGTTTAACGCCGTAATCCCATGTAAAAAACGCTAAGCCCATCGGTCCGATCCCCAGACCAACAACCCCCAACCAATGCTTAAATGTCTCAGGTTGAACGCTCTCCTCCCAATAGAGGTGCGCAAACCAAGCCAAGATTGCGGTAAAAAAGCAGTACCACCCTACAACATCGGTAGACACCTGCTTAACGAAACGGCTCAGCACCGAATAACTCGACCAAATAAGCGCGCAGGCAAACGCTAATAGATAACCCTGCATATTCTCAATATCAAAACCGTCGCTGCCCTCGGCTTTATTCGCAATAATTAGCCAACAGCCAAACAGCGCAACCAACGCGCCCACAACCTGTTTTAACAGTAGCGATTCACCCGGTAACAGCGCCGCAAATAGCACGATGAACAAGGGCCAAAGATACGCTATTAAACTGACATCGACGGCTGGAGCATTATTCATCGCTGCGAAATAGCAAAAATGATAGCCAAAGTAACTACCGACACCCAGCACCCAAACAGGTATTGGCTGACGTAGATACTGTAAACCCAATTCCCCTTTACGCCACCAGTTCAGCAGCATCATCACAAAAGCAATGCTAAACGTCATCGCGATCATCTGAAAAGGAGGAATGCGTCCCTCAGTCATTTGAGTAAATAACGCTAACATCCCCCAAAGCAGTATTGATATTGACCCGATCCAGGTTGCTTTCTGTATCTGTTCCATTACTAAAACCTAATTATTTAGAATGGAGAAAGTCTACCTAGGAAGATGACATCGACGCTTTCACGATTCAGCGGATCTCTTTCGCTATCTGGCGATTTTTACCCTTACTCGCTATTCAGCGATAGAGAAGAGAGCTGGTCTGAAATTCGCGATGAATTGCTCAGTTCAAACACTCGAATCAAACACTCAGATCAAGTACTGAAACCAAGCGCTATATAAGGCAGGAACAGGAAAAACTAACGACGGGAGACGCGCTTCAATTCGCTAGGGGATCGGCCGAAGTGCTTACGAAAGCGATCACTAAAAGCAGCAACCGTTGCGTAACCCACCCTATCAGCAACTTGTTGCACACTTAATGGTTCTTGCTCCAGTAACTGCCAGGCCTGCTGCATGCGTTTCTCAATCAGATACTGTTGGGGAGTCATGCTCAATTGGCGGCGAAACAACTCGCTTAACTGCCGAGAGCTGATATTCGCAAAGGCCGCAAGTTCTACCAATGTAACCTGCTTAGCGTAATGATCATCCAGATACTGCTTGGCACGCTGAATGCGCTTATCCAGCGCATCGGTCTCACCATAGCCTTCCTGCAATAGCTGAATCAATAAGAGCAACATCTGTCGTTGGCTCGTTTGGCTAGCCTTACTTCCCCCTTCGCCCTTTATGATCTGCTGATGCAAAAAACTAACATAATGGGTTAACGCAGGATCTAGCTCAATAAACTCCGGCAGCCTTGCCAATGCCGGTGCTAAATCAGAAGGGATATCGGCAACAACAAAACGGTTATCGGTATCAGCAAAGCAACCGTGCTGAGCACCGGCAGGAACCACCGCTGCATAACTACCCTGTATCAACTGATGACTACCAGAAACAGACATCTCCATCCCGCCCATCACCGGCAATACTAGCTGGTGATAATCATGTTGATGCTCAAGGGCTTCGTCACTATAGCTACGAAGATCTAAAGTGACATTCATGCTGTTGTTAACAATGCGAAACTCCTAGGGATAAAAAATGCAGTGATACTTTTAAGCCTTGAAACCTTGGTGGTTTTAAACCTTAAAACTTAGCTACCTCAACACAATAGCTTATTCGATCAAAACCGATCAATCAAAGCTCCACCGCTATTTCACTGCCACTTAACCCAGTGCCACTTAATCCAACGCCACCTTAACCGCTTTAGCAGCGTGAATGTCGGTCGTGTCATAGAGTGGTATTTTAGTATGCTCTTGCTGAATCAACAGGGCAATCTCGGTACACCCCAATATGACAGCTTGCGCACCCTGGACGGCTAATGAATCGATAACTTCTTCGTAAGCCTTTCGCGATGAAAGGTTGATCTCTCCTAGGCACAACTCTTGATAGATAATATTGTGCACTGTATCCATCTGTTGATCATCAGGGGTAACAACCTCGATACCGTACTTATTGGTCAGACGGCTTTTATAAAAATCTTGCTCCATCGTAAAACGCGTGCCCAATAGGCCAACCCGAGTAATCCCATCTTCGACTAATTTTTCAGCGGTGGCATCGGCAATATGCAGCAACGGGATAGACACTGCAGCTTCTACTTGATCGGCAACTTTATGCATCGTATTGGTACAGATCATAAAGAAATCAGCACCTGCAGCTTCAACCGATTGCGCGGCTTGCAGCAATATTCCAGCCGTATCGTCCCATCGGCCCTGATGTTGTAGCGTTTCAATCTCTGCAAAATCGACACTAACCATCGCAATTTTCGCAGAATGAAAACCACCTAACGCAGTCTGGATACCATGATTGAGTGCCGAGTAATAACTTGTGGTTGATTCCCAGCTCATGCCGCCGATCATTCCAATGGTCTTCATCTTTTTATTACCTAATAAATATTGTCTAAGTATTCTAATGTCGATAACTATTCTAATGTCGATACAATAGTAGCAGTCAGACAATTGAGATAAAGGGGCAGATCTAAACCAGAAAAGCAGTGCAGATATAAAGAGAGTGGGTTGTCTCAAAAAGCATGAAAGGTTGATAAAGCCCCGTAGCTAAGGACTTTTAAAGGTCTACATGTAACTCGGTATATTCACGGGTTAACCATTCCATTTCGGGATCGGTATAGTGCCTACCGTTGAGATCAAGCATCTCTGACATTAAGTCAGCCGTTACTTTTGAATCGCCGCAGTTTCGATGAACACCCACTTAAACGGGCAAAAATCATCGATTGAAAGATGATATTTACATCTGTCCTTACTTTACTAAGATAATTCCGAAAATTAGTTTTTAAGCACTCATGAACTAACTGTCATAACAGGCTTTTAGCGCCTGTTGTAACGGCTGCGCCAAATGCGAAGGCTCCACTCTGCTCAGCGTCACCGATTCACACTGCTGAAAGCGCGAAAATTTAGCAACAGCCTCAGCAAAAGCAGACACGACAAGCTCCTCTTCATCAGCAGAATAACCACCGCCTGTATGAGCTTCAAGATACAAAGCTTTAATCTCTAAACGTTTCTCTTTGCGGTGGGCTTTGCAATCCATGCGGCCGATAAACTCTCCACGAAAAAGCAGGGGCAAACAGAAATAACCATACTGCCGCTTAGCCGCAGGAACGTAACACTCTATCTGGTAGTCATAACCAAATAACACCTTCAAACGCTCTCGTTGAATAACACTATTATCAAACGGCGACAAAATATGCAGGCGATTACTCAAACGTGACATAGGCTGTTCAAAACACCCTGCCGGTATAAAAAAGATCTCACCGCTGATTAACTGAACGGGTTCTAAAATCCCTTGGGATAATTGCTCATCGATAAGTATTTTAACCGCTTTACGTAGAGCGGCATTTTTTCGCAGATAAGTAAGCCCTTTTAGCGAAACTACCCCATTGCAACGTAACTGTTGATCCAGAAGATGCCCAGCAAACTCTTCTATCGTTGGCATCTGTATATTGACGCCACTAGGCAGCACCCGTTCGGTAAGATCGTAACTCTTTTGGAAGCCTTCACGATCACTCACCATCAGATCGCCTTCCATATACAGCTGTTCAAGCGCTTTCTTAGCGGGTTTCCAATCCCACCAACCTTCCCGCTTAACTCCCTCCTTAACTCTCTCCTTAACGCCCCCCTCTTCTAGATCTCTGGAGCGAATCGGTCCGTCGGAACGGACTCTAGCTAAAAGCTCACTCATCAATTGAGTATCACGCTTTTTATACCAATGGGTTTGACCGCTCTTAATCGCATGTTTATAGGGCAGAGAGAATCGAAAATCGTCCATGGGGAGGAATGCAGCAGCATGAGACCAATACTCGAAAACGTCCCGATCCAACAACAATTGCTGACACATGGTTGGTTTAAAGTTAGGGACCCGTGCATAAAGCACATGGTGATGCGCACGCTCGACTACCGATATCGTATCGATCTGAACATAGCCAATATGCTGCACTGTTTTTCTAGCCCCGGCTAACCCGCGACCAAAAGGCTCAACACACAGCAAGCCTTGGGAAGCCAGCGCCAGGCGGCGTAAACGGGCGATATCCTTTGGCTGTGTGATTTTTATCATTCTACTCCGAGACCCAAACAAGCCTATTAATGCATTTTCATGCTCGTCTTAGCTATCCTCTACATGCTGCACTCATACAAGTCAGATACAAGACTCGTTCAATGAGAGGAGCAACACTGTTTTACATTCCGCTAGACAAACCCTTGCTGCTATAATGCCTTTTTCTCTCCTGAAGACAATCTATCCGGGCTCCTATGACATTTTTAAACCTTGGACTGTGCGATCCAATTCTACAAGCCATTGACGAACTGGGTTATACCACGCCAACGCCTATCCAGAAGCAAGCGATTCCTGCCATCATTTCGGGAAAAGATCTGATTGCCACTGCCCAAACGGGCACAGGTAAAACGGCTGCTTTTGTTCTGCCCACCTTAGAGCGATTTAATCAGGAACGAAAACTGCGTGGTAAACGTATCCGTGCGCTTATTCTTACGCCTACTCGCGAACTTTGCGTTCAGGTCAGTAACAATATCGCCGATTACAGCAAGCACCTTAATCTCACGGCGATGGCGGTCTATGGTGGTGTAGATACCGCAGCACAGAGGAAGCGTTTAATTGAAGGGGTCGATATCTTAGTGGCGACACCCGGACGGCTACTAGATCTAGCTCATCAACGCGCCCTTCATTTTGATGAATTAGAAGTATTGGTATTAGACGAAGCCGATAGAATGGTGGATATGGGTCAAGGTGACGAGATTCGTAACATCATCGATCGCTTACCTGCCAGCCGTCAGAACCTGCTATTTTCAGCCACAATGAGCCATGATGTCCGTGCTATTGCCGATCAGTTTTCTGATAGCAAACTGGCCAAGCCTGCGCTCGAGATAAACGTCTCACCAAAAGATCGCTCAGCCCCCAATATTGATCAGTGGTTAATTACCGTTGATAAAGATACAAAATCGGCCCTGCTTAGCCACTTGATTAAAGAACAACAGTGGGGACAAACACTGATCTTTATCGAAAAGAAACATGGTGCGGCCAAGCTTGTCGAGCAGTTAGCAAAGCGCGGTATCGAAGCGGAAGCGATACATGGCGATAGAAGCCAAGCGATGCGCGAAAAAATCCTAGGTGATTTCAGATCAGGTAAACTCAAATTCCTTGTTGCCACTGGTGTAGCCGCGCGCGGTATCGATATTGGGGAGCTTAGCCGTGTGGTCAATTACGACCTTCCCTTTAAGCCAGAAGAATACATTCACCGAATCGGTCGAACGGGCCGTGCAGGCGCCAAGGGTGAAGCGATCTCCTTTGTTGCCCATGGTGATTTTAAGAACCTATGTGCAATTGAAAGCCGCTTAGATCATCTGATTGAGCGTAAAGAGATCGAAGGATTTCCTGTCAGAAAGGTCGTCCCTATCTCTATTTTGAACTACGTGCGTAAGAGCAAACCGCCTGCACCGAAAAGTGCGAGACACAGAGATAAACCAAAGAATAAAAAACCGAGAAACGAGGCAAGAAAAGCCTCTACAAACGACGACGAGAATAGAAAGAATAGAGATATTTGGGGCTAGCTGAATACGGCCCCTTTACAATAGGATTTTAGGCAGGAGAACCAAGTTAAAAAGCTGCATTCCCATTGTTTATCAACATGTGGAATACAGCTAATCCTTCACAAACCACTGTGCAGTTCGCTTGCCGTATCAGCCGCCCAAAAACATCCGCGTTAGAATCGATTTCTGGTACAGATGTGCAGGAATTTTCTCTTCAATAGTTGCATGTAAATCCGGCAATTTAGACCAGTGAACACCCTGCTTATGATGATGCGCTGTATGGTAACCAAGGTTACCCGTCAGGCGGTTAAACAGTGGATCTAAATTATTAAACGACGCTTCAAATTCGTTTTCGGTATCAAGACCAGAGTGATGCTCGTATGTGACATACGCGGTAAATAGAAGGCTTGTTATCATCGGTAAGACAAACAACATTAGGCCGGCTACCGGGTTGTACCAAACCAAAGCGGCCACCACCATAAATGTTAGCGCGGTATAGATCAGAAAGGTCGGTAACTGTTTAGGGTGCTTTTTACCAACGATGTAACCGCGTGGATAAGCAGTAATAGCAACATTCAGCGTGTATTCGATCACACCCATTTTAGTACCATCTTTACGCTTCCAGCGACTTTCATCTTCCTCTTGATCTAGGAAGTTAAGATGGTGACCCAATACGTGGTGCAATCGCCACAGATGAGTCGTCACACCTGTATGCAAGGCATAAACAAACTCTAATCCGCGATTGAGGAAATTGTTTCTAAAAGTAAAAAGGTGTTGATGATGGTGATTCCAAGCACAGATCACCCCTTTAGGCAGAAGCATTACGAAATAGTAAGCCGTCAACGCAGCAATATTACTAACCGTAAAGTACAAAATAAAATCTAGGACGGTAAGCGCTAGAACAATACAAACGGGCCAGCGATCTTCTTTATATCTAAATCCAAGTAAACCATTTTCTTTCTTGTTAGTTTTCTTCACACACACGTCCAGTACTACAAGCAATATTTATCAGTAGATTGAAACCTACTATCTCTGTTCCCTTGCCTTCAGGTCCGTTGCTGATTTTAAAAAGACAAAATTGGATTGAAACATAAAGTAAAAGCGGCAAGCTGTATATAAGCAAATAGCTGATAGCAAAATAAAAGGGAATAAAATCGCTCAGCCCTTGATCTAGCTTATAAGAAAAGAGTTTAGCTAACAGAAACAGTGCTATGTTCGATCTATGGACAGACTAACCTAGCCAAGCAGTAGAGAAGTAGTTTAGGCAACACTATCAGTCATCATTTCAGATACTCATTAGCATTTAGACTTTTCAATCTATTATCTGCATCATCAGTGCTGCAGCACCTGAAACTCTCCCCCTATCAAAGCGTTTTTCTAAATTTCATAACTTTTTAGATAAGTCTAAGCTAATTAAATCGTTCAAAAAATGGATTATACTACTAATATATAAAAGGGATGCTCTTAGCTAGGTTCTTTGGCTAGATGCCAAATATTCACTATTGCTTTAATACCCAAAACATTATAACTTACTAATATATGCGTATATTTATTGTTGTACTTATCGCTTTGAACAGTCATTTCCTACAGGCACAAACCAGTGTGCGTTATAGCCTGCCCGAAGAAATAATCGAAAAACACAATGAGCCTATTCAACCCATACCTAAGCAAATTTTTCTCAATACCGATATCGTCACCCTAGGTGAGAAACTATTTCACGATCCGCGACTTTCCAAAGGAAATAAACTTGCCTGCTCGAATTGTCATCAGCTACAAAACGGGGGTGATGATAACCTCCCGGTATCGATTACAAATCAAAACAAACCAGATCTTATAAACTCTCCAACCGTGTTCAACAGTGTGTTCAATTTCCGTCAAACTTGGCGCGGAGCATTTAAGACACTGGAACTGCAAGCCGAGGGCGATCTTCGCAACCCTCGTCATGGAGCCACTACTTGGCAGGAATTATTGCCTAAGCTAAAAGCAGAACCGCTCTATAAGGCTGATTTTGACAAGCTTTATGACAACGGTATCACGCGAGAAAATGTTTTAAATGCCATAGCCACTTACGAAGCCTCGCTCATCACGCCTAACTCAAGATTTGATAAATTCCTGAGAGGTAACGATGAAGCAATCACTGATGAAGAGAAACAGGGTTACAAACTTTTCAAAAGGCATGGCTGTATTGCGTGTCATCAAGGTGTGAATGTTGGCGGTAACGTTTTCCAAAAATTTGGCTTATTTGGAGACTATTTTGCTGAAAGAGGCAATATTAAAAAGGCAGATTACGGCCTATACAACGTCACAGGGCTAGAGAGTGACAGGTTTACGTTTAGAGTCCCCAGTCTAAGAAATGTGGCCGTCACCGCCCCCTATCTACATGATGGCAGTCAAGAGACATTACTTGATGTAGTACAAGTGATGGCACGGTTTCAGCTTGGGGCGTCGATCCAACAGCAGAATGCGGAGAAAATTGTAGCCTTTCTCAAAACACTCACAGGGGAATATCGCGGTAGATCATTAGAGGTCCAACAATGATCAATCGTACCAATAATTTAGATAGGCAAATTCCCAAACTATCGCTCATCGTTATTAGCAGCCTCGTCATCCTAATTACATATTTATTCATTCAACTGCAGCACCATAACATGCATGATCATAAAGCCGTGTTTGAGCAGTTATTAAGAATCAAAAACGTTAATAATGACCTGCACAGAGAAGTTCTATTAGTTAAAACAGGGATAGTACGCCACTATAACCGTCTAGATGATAACTTTAATAAGATATACAACACTCTCTCTAAGCTCGAAGAAGAGATACAGCAACACGATAGCAGTCACTCACAGGTGATACTTCAGCAACTTCACGGGATGCGAGAAAAGCTAGCTATTAAAGAAGCAGCTACCAATACACTAAAATCAGATATTGGTGTATTGCGTAATTCATTAATGTATCTCTCACAACTTAATGAACAGATAATCACTGTAATAACAGATAATCAATATAGCGACACCAGCCCTCTAATTGAAAACGTCAATAACGAACTCATCTCAGTCAGCAGCAAAATCATCAATATGCTGCGCAACCCCCATTTGTTAAGCGAGAGCGAATTCAATACCAATAAAAACAACCTTGAGATACTTAACTGGGAGATACACTCCCCGGATGTTGCGAAAAAACTTGACCTCTACATGCAACACTTGGAAATAATCTGGGAGCGCTCACATGAGATTGAGCAAGCAATGCTACTTATCAACTCGTCAGATATTACAAAGCAACTTGATAAAATTCAGACCAGTGATTTAACGTTCCAGCAGCAAGTATCAAATGAAAAAAGCAATTATCAAGCCCTCATATATATCCTTTCATTGGTTCTTGTATTCTATGCTACACGACTGCTTTGGTTACAAATAAGTAGCGCAACCAAAAACCGCGCATTAGCTCGCCATCTCAGTTATCAAAAAAATGCATTAGATGTACACGCCATTGTCTCTGTTACCGATAATGATGGGATAATTACAGAAGTGAACAGTAATTATTGTCGCGTATTTGAGATAGATCGACAGCATGTGATCGGTACGCCGTTACTTTATCTAAAACAGGAAGAGGAAAACCGTTCTTTTTATCATGATCTCTGGGAGACTATTGAAGGAGGAGATATTTGGCACTCAGAGATAGAGGAGCGTTCATACAAAGGTAATAGTATCTGGCTAGACCTAACAATTGTCCCCTTCCAAAACAGTCAAGGAAAAGTATATCAATATGTATCTATCGCCACCGATATAACCGGCCGTAAAGCAGCTGAAAACAAGATAGAGTTTCAAGCTTATCATGACCCACTAACCGGGCTGCCCAATCGAAACCTACTCAATGATCGGCTCGATAATGCTATCCATCTTTGCAACCACCATCATCATCTTGGCGGCATTCTCCTCATTGATCTAGATCGTTTTAAAACTATCAATGATTCTCTGGGCCACGGTATTGGCGATCAGCTATTAATCGAGGTAGCCGAGCGTTTACAAAAGAGTGTCGATAAAGAAGACTGTGTTGCCCGTATCGGCGGTGATGAATTTGTTATCTTGATCCCTGAAGCCGGTGATGATGAGTTATCAGTTACGCTGGCCTTGCAGAGTAAGGCAGAAAAGATCTGCAATATTATTAATAAGAGCTTTACTATTAAGGATCACCAACTCTACCTTAGTACAAGTATCGGTGTTTCAACTTTCCCTAATCTGGCGGACACAAGCTCTGAAGTACTACAACAAGCGGATACCGCGCTCTACAAAGCAAAAGATGCGGGACGCTCCAGCTATAAATTCTACGATAACGTTATGCAACGTTCAGCAGAGCAACGCCTGCTACTCGAAAGCGACCTTCGTGCAGCGCTAAAACACAACGAATTCCAGATTCACTTGCAGCCGCAATATAATGCACAGCACGACATGATCGGTGCGGAAGTTCTGTTACGCTGGAATCATCACAGTAAAGGATTAATCTCTCCTGCGGACTTTATTCCCGTCGCCGAAGAGACAGGGTTTATCATCCCCATTGGTGAATGGGTCTTGAAAGAGACTTTCAACAAAGTGAAACAGTGGTGTGACCTCTCACCTGAATATGCCCACTGTGACCGTATCGCAATCAATGTAAGTCCTGCACAATTTATGCACGACGATTTCACTAATACCGTACAGCGCCTTATCGAACAAAGTGGTGTAAACCCCCATAAAATCGAGCTAGAGATCACTGAAGGGATGCTGATTAACAACATTGATAGCACCATCAGAAAGATCAACCAATTGAAAGAGTTTGGCATCAGTTTTTCTATTGATGATTTTGGTACTGGCTATTCTTCCCTCTCCTACTTAAATAAGCTACCGATCTCCAAGCTTAAAATTGACCAAGCTTTTGTCCGTGATATTCACAATAACAGCAGCAACCAAACTATTGTTGAAACCATCATTTACATGGCAAAAAAATTAGGTATAAGCATCATTGCGGAAGGCGTTGAAAATCAAGCAGAATTAAACTGCCTACAACAACTAGGTTGCACAAACTTCCAGGGCTACTACTTCAACCGTCCCTTACCGCTAGTGCAGTTTGAAGCCTTAGTCTCTGAAATAATGATGCCGAATACCTGCCAAACAAAAAGAAACTAAACGCTGCTTTAAAAGATCATTAAAGTGCTGACCTAGGCAATACAGAGCACTATCTCCTGTCTAATTTTGAGTAAGTTTTACCTACCGATCCTTCCTTAATTAGCCCACATAAATTTTGAAACCGTTTTTTACTGACGTTAGGCAGCCAGAACATGCGCATTCGAAAATTATAAATGCCCATTTAACAAGTTAAACTTATTCTATTTGTTAGCCCGAAGTCTGTTTAACCCCTTGTTATGTAATGAGGTGGGCATCTATGATAATGCGTATGACACTTATAAATAAACACAACTCAGATAGCACCATTCCTCAGGACTCACCTGAAGCGCCATTAGGACGACTACGTTTAGCTGGCGCACTCGCGGGCCCTATTGTCGCCACGCTCATTCTGCTATTACCCGCGCCTGATGGTATGCCACAGGAAGCATGGCGTTTAGTAGCAATGGCCTCGTGGATGGTAATTTGGTGGTTGAGTGAAGCGATCCCCATACCCGCCACTGCACTCCTTCCCATTATTCTGATGCCTCTGTTCAGTATCGATATGATTAAGCCCGTAGCCGCTAACTACGCGCACCCTCTAATCTATCTTTTTCTCGGAGGATTCCTTTTAGCCGCAGCAATGCAACATGTAGGGCTACATCGTCGGATTGCATTGCAGATAGTCAGTTGGGTTGGCACCTCACCCTCAAAGATTATTCTTGGTTTTATGCTAGCAACGGCTTTTCTATCGATGTGGATATCAAATACAGCCACCACCATTATGATGTTCGCCGTTGGCTTATCCGTTATCGACTTTGTTGCCCACCATACCGATGATGACAGAATAGTACGTAACTTTGGCGTAGCACTGATGCTATCGATCGGTTACAGCGCATCCATTGGTGGTGTAGGCACATTGATCGGCACCCCACCTAACGCATTACTCGCTAGCTTTTTGCATAGTACCTATAACATCGAGATTACATTCTTCAACTGGATGTTGCTGGGCGTACCCGTAGTGTTGGTTATGTTGCCGATCACATGGCTAATCCTGACACGCCTTCTATTCCCCTCTCACCAGATTGCTATTAAAGACCCAAGTAGCGTAGTAAAGCAGGAGCTTGCAACCTTAGGCACGATGACACGCGGTGAAAAACTAGTTGCTATTGTCTTTATCTGCGCTGCGCTAGGATGGATCTTTCGCAAGCTTTTGGTAGAACTAACGGGCTTACCTATCAACGATACAATCATCGCTCTTGTGGCTGCGATGATACTATTTACCGTACCCATTTCGAGAGCTAAGGGGGAATACGCTCTAGATTGGGAGGCTACACGCAATGTCCCTTGGGGCGTACTACTACTATTTGGAGGAGGATTGGCATTAGCAAGCGGATTCAAAGGCACCGGGCTGGCAGAATGGATTGGCAACGCGGTCGGTAGTGTTGATATCAGTACCCTGACACTAGTACTACTGGTTACCATAGCGATTGTCTACCTGACAGAGATCACCTCAAACACAGCCTCCACTGCAACCTTCTTGCCTATTCTGGCAGCGGTTGCCGTTGGACTTGAACTTGACCCTCTTGCTCTCTGCGTACCCGTTGCATTAGGTGCATCAATGGCGTTTATGATGCCTGTCGCGACACCACCGAATGCGATTGTCTTCTCATACAATAGAATGGAGTTACACGACATGGTCCGTGCTGGTTTTTTACTCAACCTTTTAGCGATCCTTGTTGCCTTTGGCCTGTTTACTCTACTAGCTGGCTGGGTTTTTGACATCGAGTTATAACCTCATTTAGAGGATCGATCATTACAGTCATTACTGATCATCCTCTTTTTAAAATCAACCCTATACGCTTTACAATATTATGGACTAAGAGTTGTGTATCTAAAAACACCTAGAACTCTGACTTTTAATAAACGCTAACTATTCATTCTTATGAACTATCACTGGCCCCATGACCTCACTTATTTCGACAATGTCGATTTCCCTACTTCCATCTTGCCACAGAAAAATACTAAGGCTCCTTTGCTCATAGGGTTACTCAATTCCTAGCTAGCACTTTTTCATAGATAGCACTTT
>Ga0193962_1000491_pt1 | contig 18119 bp, 12 predicted proteins | sample FB_5_MG_FD_140335 | JGI IMG/M metagenome (GOLD analysis project Ga0193962, IMG submission 140335) | Microbial mat bacterial communities from the Broadkill River, Lewes, Delaware, United States - FB_5_MG | ecosystem: Environmental > Aquatic > Freshwater > River > Microbial mats | place: USA... | reverse complement strand
GGCCCAGGAATTATTTTTCGATATGTTTACGGATGGTTATCTTTTGGGCCGGGGCCCCCTGCTGGCCGCCGTGGCTGCCACCAGCGCCCGGCTTTCCATGGAGCGGGGGAACTGCCCGATCACGTCCATTGGCTATATCGGATATGCCACAGTTCTTTGCTCCGGCGGCGACTATCGGCAGGGGCATGCCATTGGCAGACTGGCCGTCCGGCTGGCCGACAAATACCAGGTGGCGGCCCTGAAAAATTATACTTATCACGTGTTTGCCCTGGGGATCAATCATTGGCTTGAACCGTTGCATACCAGTTACGATTACTGGCATGCGGCCTCCAAGCTCTCCCTTGAATCGGGTTCTCCCTATGCCGGATGGGTGTTTCTTCAACTGGCCCATGTACTCCTGGCGTCGGGTGCCCCCCTGGACAGGGTTGAACAACAGGCCAATGATAGCCTGGCATACCTGACCGCCGCCCGAATGAACGATATTGCCCAATTGTTGAAATTGATCGTCATCCAACCCCTTCGCCATCTCAAGGGCGAAACCCGGTCCTTTGATTCCCTGGACGACGAGGCCTTTTCAACGGAAAAAACCCTTAACGGTTATAAAGACGCCCCTTTTTTTTTCGGCCATACGGTCTATTCGGTGATCCGGGCGTCTTTACTGGCACGGGATTTTAAACCTTTACCCCTGTTGACCCACTGGCTGACGATTATCGAGGAGACGGTCCAGGCCCAGATTATCCAGATTGATGCCTGTTTTTGGGCAACCCTGCACCTGACCATGGGGTATGACCGGGCCGGGCAGGCGGAACAGCCCGAATACTTGGCTGCGGCTCTTCAAAACCTGGAACGATTCCGGGCGTGGGCAGATCTATGCCCTGAAAATTTCAAACACAAATACCTGCTGATTCGGGCGGAGATTGCCCGGATTTCACGGGAAACCCTCGCGGCCATGGATCTGTACGATCAGGCGCGGGACCAGGCTCTGGCGTCCAATTTCTATCTGGATGCCGCCCTGTCCGATGAACTGGCGGGTCACTTCTGGGAAACCCGGGGAAAACAGCACCTGGCCAAGTCCTGCATCGAGAGAGCCATCGCGGTTTACGGACGCTGGGGTGCCACGGGTAAAATCACCTGGCTTTTTTCGGAATTTCAAGAATTACTGGAAGATGAACGTTCCGAATTGATAACCCCGTCCAGTATCTCCACCTCCGTCTGCACGGAATCTTTTTCCGAGGTGCTGGACTTAAGATCCATGATAAAGGCATCCCAGGCCATTTCCACATTTATGCAAAAAGAACAGCTGGCCGACGAGCTGCTCCGCCTGGCTGTGGAGAACGCCGGGGCCACGCGGGGCATACTTCTCCTGGAACAGGGCGGCATCTTTATGATGGCCGGCAGGGCGGATAAGCATATGCCCGCCGACCAAGGCGTTGAAACCGGCATACCGTTCCAGGATTCCAATGAATTGTCCCCTGTCGTGGTGAATTATGTCATCCATTCCGGCCAAGGGGTGGTGTTCAATACCAAAAACAGTGATGAACACTTCAGCCGGTGCAAATATCTCCAGACCCGGGCGCCGAAATCCGTCTGCTGTGTGCCCATTGTTCGCCAGGATAAAATCACGGGTTTGCTCTACCTGGAAAACTCCCAATTGCCCGACGCCTTTAGGCAGGATCGGCTGGAGCTGTTGAAAATTATTGCCTCCCAGTCTGCCATTTCCCTGGAAAATGCCGGGATTTACCGGGAACTGGAACAGATGAACCAAAACCTGGAATATTTAGTCCGAGAACGGACCCGGGAGCTGCATGAAATCAATCAGGAATTGAACATCAGGAACCGGGAGCTGGCTGTTCTGTCTACCACAGACCAGCTCACCGGGCTTTTTAATCGCCGTTACGTGGAGGGTCAGATTCAGGCGGCCATTGACCGGCAGCAACGGTATGGTCAAAAAATGTCGTTGCTGATGATGGATATCGACCATTTTAAATCCGTCAACGACACCTTTGGTCATGACGCCGGGGATGAGGTTCTGGTCAGCATTGCCGGTATTTTTAAAAAATGGACCCGGAAGACGGATGTCGTGGGGCGGTGGGGCGGGGAGGAATTCATGATCGTTTTCCAGGCAGACGGCTCCGGTGCTGCCGCCAGTGCTGAAAAACTGCGGGCCATTATTATGGAAACCGAACACGGAAGGGCCGGAAAAATCACGGCCAGTTTCGGTGTTACCCAGTACGTTGATAAAGACACCATTGACACGTTGGTCAAGCGGGCGGACCAGTGCCTCTACCGGGCCAAGGCAAAGGGCAGAAACCGGGTCGAAATCAATTTCGTCTGCATTGCCGGTTAGGCTTGGGATCAGATTAAAATCCGAAGTCATATGGATGGTTTCTTTTTGATTGCGAGCCTTAAGAGCGCCGACATCAATAGTAATTAAGATTGATTCCTGTTCATTTTAACATTTAATTCAAGGACATCTCATTATGACCGACACCTGGGAAAAACCTGAGCTTGATCATCAAAAATCAGTCCTACTGGTGGTTACCAGCCACACGGAATTGGGGAATACCGGCCAGAAGACCGGATTCTGGTTTGAAGAACTGGCCACCCCTTTCTGGGGATTTTATGATGCCGGATACGCTGTGACCATTGCCTCTATTAAAGGGGGAAAAGCCAGTCCCGACCCCTTGAGCGCCGAAAAAGAGTATATATCGAAATCTGCAAAGCGGTTCCTGGCATCTAAAACCGCCATGGCCATGCTGGACCGGACCCTCTGCATAGATGACGTCTCCTGCCGCAGATTTAACACGATTTTCCTGTGCGGTGGCCACGGCACACTTTGGGATTTTAGCCAGAGCAAAGGCCTTGCTCGGGTGGTCAGTGAATTTTATGCGGCCGAAAAACTCATTGGTGCCGTTTGTCACGGCCCCACCGGACTCCTCTCGGCCCAAAAAACCAATGGTGAGGCATTGGTCAAGGGGCTGAAACTCACCTCTTTTACCGATGCCGAGGAAAAATTGGTGCCTCCGGCCTATATCCAGGCACTGCCCTATCATCTGGAGGATGCCCTGCGGGGGGAACAGGCCGATTTCATAGCAGGCAAGCCAGAGAGCCGGCATGTGGAGGTTGAGAGAGGATTGATCACAGGCCAGAATCCCCAGTCCTCTTCCCTGGTAACCCAAACCGTCCTGGATGCCCTGGAAAAAAAAATCGTATGGATTGATACGAATCTGTCCATCGGTGCCCAGTCCCCTTCAGGAGCCCTGTGTAATGTGGACGATGTCTTTGGCGTTCTCCACCTTTTTAATGCCGTTTCAGTCAAGATGGAGGGAATTAGCACCGTTTTCGGGAATTCCGACGTGGAGACCGCCCTGGCCCAAACCCGGAATTTGGATAACCGGTTCGGTCCCATCGGCCTTCCCGTGGTCAAGGGAGCGGCCGCAGCCATGGATATTCACCAGCTTGTTGAAACCGATGCCACAAAAGCCCTGGCCCAAGCGCTTGAAGCAAAACGCCTTACCCTGGTGGTTCTGGGCCCGGCTACCAACATTGCCACCTTTGTCCTGCTTCACCCGGAACTGGTCCACCGTATTGACCAAATCATTTTTCCGGCGGGCCGAAGCAGCGAAACCTGCCATTTTATTGCCGGGCCTAGACAGGATACCCCTTTCAACGATTTGAATTTTGACCTGGACCCGGATGCGGTCCAAATTCTCCTGGAATCGGAGATACCGCTGGTGCTGATTCCATTTGAAACCGCCCATAACGTATGGATTACCCCAAAGGAGCTGGACATCCTGGACAACTGCCCGGGTGTTGGAACTTTCCTGGGCGACTATTCCCGGCCCTGGTATGATTATTGGGTTAAATCATACGGGGCCAAAGGGTTTAATCTTTTTGGCGCCCTGGCCGCCGGATTTGCCTCAAATCCTAACCTGTTCAAGGTTTCCCGGGTACCGGCCCGGATTAAAATCTGTCCGGATGATACCCGGACCGGCCGGTTTGGGGAGCCTGACAGCTACAAACCCTTTTTGCTGGCCTCAGCGCAGTGCGTCAGCCCTAAAAAAGTCTGGTTCTGCCATGATGTGGCGCCGGGATTTGCCCGGGACCTGGTCAGCCGCATTGTAAACCCCAAGGACATGTCAAAACTTGTTTCAGCGGTTTCCCACCTGAACGTGGTCGTGGATGATCTGGACAACGCCACGGCCTTTTACCGCCGGACCCTGGGGTTTGAGCCCGCCTATAATGAGGACGGCAAGATGGATTATCCCAATTTGACCCTTACCTCCTTTGCCAAGGATGCAGGATTCCTGGAGGGAACGGTAAATGTGGACATCCGGTTTCTTCACCATCCTGTGGCCGGCCTTTACCTAGAGTTGATGCGGTATCATTATCCCAAAGGTGATCCGGACATTACCATTAAAAACACCAATGACATGGGGGGAATCCGCCATGCCGCCCTGGAGATAACCGATGTGCAGGCCGTCTTTGACTATCTCAAGGAACAGCCCGGTGTGACCATGGTTCGCTATCCGAACAAAAAAACAGAAGGCGAGGAGCCCGGACCGCCCATGACGCTGGACCCTTTTCCCATGGCTTTTTTCTATTGGCGTGATCCCTACGGGGTCCAGTGGGAAATGGAAGGCGGCCGGAAACGCGGTTATTTGAGGGGGATATGATGCAACAGACCGACAACCCAAAGTCCATTCTGATAATCGTTGCCATGGCGGCCGAAGCCGCACCATCTATTGAAGCCCTGGGTCTGAAACCAGAGGAAAATGTGTTTGACCGTCGGCTGCCCATGAAGGCCTATTGCGGACATCGGGGGGGCATCCGGCTGATGCTGGCGACCAATGGTATTGATCCCCGGTTTGGTGTGGACCAGGTGGCGACCCAATCGGCTGCTGTGTCTGCCTATGCCGCCATTGAGCGGTTTAATCCGGATATGGTGATCAATGCGGGTACAGCCGGTGGGTTCAAACGGGCCGGGCTTGAAATCGGGGAGGCCGTGATCAGCCGGGACAGCCTTAAATTTCATGATCGACGTATCCCCTTGGCCGGATTTGACGCATATGGTATCGGAAGCTACCCCTGTGCGGACATGGCACAGATGGCCGAGTCGATTGGTTTGAAAACAAAAGGGATCTCAACGGGGAATTCCCTGGACATGACTTCCACGGATCTGCAAATGATCGAGAAAAACCATGCAGCCATCAAAGAGATGGAAGCGGCTGCCGTGGGCTGGGTGGCCTGGACCATGGAAAAACCGTTTATGGCACTTAAAGCCGTGTCTGATTTTCTGGATTTTCCCGAAAAGTCGGAAATCCAGTTTACCGAAAATCTGGCCAAAGCCACGGAAAACTTAAGTCGACAATTGGTCCGTATCCTTGATTACCTGGCTGGCAGCAAGCCGGATTGGGGCTAGGCAGACCCCGAATTTAATAACATCCCGGCAGCCAGCAAGATTAAATCCGGCAGCCGGGACTGTCCTTCAACTGAAAAGAGAGGTAATGTGAAAGGAAAAAGACTCGCGGCTTTTATTTTGATAGCAGTCGCACTGACGGTTTGCCCCGGCGCAGATGCAAAAGAGGTGTTCAAAGTGCAATTATTTTTCGGCCTGTCCATTCCCGGAGGTGGGGCCGTCTCCCTGGGGGAATGGGAGAAATTCCGGGACAATCAGATCGTAAAAGCCTTTGAGGGGTTTGATGAGATGGACACAGTGGGATATTATAAGGGGGCGCCCGAGCGCTCCAAAGTGCTGACCATTTTGGTGTCCCAGGATGAGATGCACAAGGCTGTCGAGCTGGCAAAATCCTTTGCCACTCAATTCCACCAGGAGTCGGTGATGATGCTGACACTTCCGGTCGTAAGCTGGGAGTTCATCAAGGGTGTCCCGGCATTATCCCATGAATAATAGCCATGGGCTGAACTGGCCTATCAACACCCAGGTCAGCCCACAACAGAACATGAAAGCAACTCAATAATCTATGTGGATTTGCATATAAAAAGATAGTCTTAAACCAATGTTTCGCCGGACGGTTTAACTTTTTTGAAATTAACCGGCTTATCCGTTGCCGGACCGAATCTGAATACATTTTTATCCACAAAGCGATGGAGGGTTATGTCCACATAAATGGTCTGATTCGGCATTAAAATTTTTTCCGCCTCGTTTCCGGAAGAACGATATTCTGCCGCCGCATAATAGGCGAATCCTTTGACGGGCCGGGCCACCACCCGTAATCCGAATTTACCCGTTTTAATAATATCCTGCATTTTGTCGGCATTCAGATAATAGACCAGGCGGCCGGTTTTTTCGTTCATCTGGCGGTCCGTAAAAAAACCTTTAGGCAGTTTATCGGGCTGATACCGGCTTCCGGCCAGCAATAAGAGATCATAATCACCCTGGGCGATGGGCTCCCCCTGATCGTCATGAACGTTAAATACCAGCATGCAGTATTTATCCGCGTCCTTCTGGGTTTTTTCAGTTTCATTTTTCAGTTGTTGAGAATGAGTTTCGTAGGTCTGTTGACTATCTACCTGAAAACATTTTAAAATATCTTGAACCACCGGTGCCCCGGTGTCGTTGGGCTCGATACTGCGCATAATACCCATGGTTTTGCCGGAGTGGCTGTACTGGTTGTACACCCTTAGGGCAACAGGCTGGGGATATCTGACAGCCTCATCCGGTGCCGGCTTTAAGCGTAATGTTCGCGGTTGTTTTCTGATTTCATCGTCCAGGGACTGAACCAGTGAAACGCAGCAGCAGTTCATGTTGGCGCCAGCCACCCGGACCACCCCGTCGGAACCTTTTTCAGTAAGATATGAGTTGATAAAATCATAGAATTTGTGGTCGATTCCCTGGCCGGTGAGCACAAAGGGGTAAAAAGAGGTATGGGTCAAGTCATAATCAAGCCAGGTGTGGTTCAGGTCCCATTGGCCATCACTGCCAAGGCTGAGCCAGTCCAGTACCCGCTGCCCGGGTTCAATGCCGTTGAACCAGGCTTTGATTCGCCCCACCCGGGCTTTGCCCAGAACGGCCAGGGCAGATCCGTGGTTGGCCGGGGCCAGCATCACCAGGTGGTTCAGGGGCAGTGTGCCCAATTTTTCAGCACCGTAAAATCTATCCACCCAGCTGCGAACCACAGGCCCGCCGGTGGAATGGGTGATGCAGGAGAACGGCGCAATATGTGTGTCACTGTTCCCCGGCAGATCGCGCAGGGCGCGGTCCATGGCCCGGGCGATATCATCCATGGTGACATTGTCATTGAAACTGATGTACCGGCCCAGGTAAATATGCCGGATATCCAGGCTCAGTCCGACCCCACCGGCGGCATTGGACAATGCCCGGGGAAGATTGCCGTAAGTATCCGTGTTGGTTACGCTCCATCCGTGAACAAAAATAAGCTGCATAATTTCCCTTTCGGTTTTGCAGCCAGCATATTTCGCCCGGCTGCTTAATTTGCATTATTTTTTGATATAGTCCATGGTTTCAACCACGTTTACAATGTCGTAGGCCGCCCCGGGGACCAGGATGAATTCGCTGGCACCAAACGGATGCTGCGGGTTCCCCCAGTCGTAGGTATAGCCCATGCCCGTCCATGGGACACCCGGACGGGTTCTGAAATCCTCAAAATATAAATTTTTGTAGAAACAAGGGTAGCAGGAAATTCCTTTTACGTTGGGTGCCTTTTTTGAAAATTCGATATTGCACACCGTATCATCAATTTCCGGGTCCGGGCAAGGCCTGAACAGATCTTCCGGGCTCACCCACATCTCAATAAACAGGTCATAATGCCATTCGGGCTTCAGACCCAGATACTGTTTCAGCCTCAGATCAATTTTATCTTTCGTGGCCAGGGGAAATTGTGACAGATAGTGTTGGGCAAATGTTTTGACTTCCGGTGCGGTTGTCACCCAGGTCACATAGGCCTCGTTTTCGTCGGTGGCATGCCTGTCCTTATAAAATGACTCATAGGATTTCCGGCTTTTCCACATGACTACCCGCACCCGGGTTTTGTCGGCATTCCAGATCAGGGCAGGGGTCTCTGGTGTAACAGCCACAAGTTTGTCATACACATCTGCCGGGTCCACCACGGCAGCGTCATTCACGGCCTTTTCAAACATCCTGGGCGGGGTCGTTGCGCACGACATTAAGACCAGGGGAATGATTAAGACCAACCAGTTCTTGTTGTTGATTCTCATCTTAAGTTCTCCTTTGAAAATATGAATACATACATATGCGTGTTGCTTTGCGGTGGATACGTCGGCCTGTCAGAGAACCGGCGGCCGGCGATCCCGGTCAGCGGTCAGGAGCAACTCTTTGAGCGCCCTGACAGATCTGGCCCTGAGCCATTTATGGTCAAACCTTGGGTCCATGACAATTTTGGCGATGGCAGACAAGGCCTCAAGATGAAAACGCCGCTCATCCCTTGTTCCCACCAGTACAAAGGCGGCATGAACGCTTGGGGTCTGGGGCGAAAAAATGATTCCCTTTTTGCTTCTGACAATCAACATGCCAAATTGGTGTTCTCCTTTAATGATAATGTGGGGGATGGCAAGCCCCGGGGCCAACACCGTGGTCATTTCGTTTTCCCTTTGGGTGAGCATTTCAAACAGGGTGGAAGCAGAGCTGTCCACCTGTTTGCTCAGCTGTTTTGCGGCCTGTTCAAAAAAGGCGTTTTTGTCCATCTCCTGCTTAAGATCCGCCACCACGGCCTTTTCCACCAAAAGATCAAATCGGTCTCTTTGTCCGTTTTTAATGAGATAAAGTTTTTCTCCATCCTCTTTCAATTGTTCAGGTACGGCCTTTTCCATTAGATTTAAAGCGGCCTGGCCTTCGTGCCGGTCAAAACGCAGGGCAATTTCCTTCAGGCCCGCCGTGGTACCCATGACCGTGACCCTGTCACCGGATTCCAGCCGGGTAAATCCGTGGGGGACATAGAGCGCTCCCCTGCGCCGGACCGCCATGATCACCGAGTCAAAGGGCAGGCGAAGATCTCTCAGGGAAAGGCCTTCAAGGTCCGGGTTGCGGACCGTCACGTCTGCCACATCTCGACCCCGGTGAAATCCCATGAGCAGGGACGCCGCTTCCGGTGCCCGGACAAAGTGATCCAGCAACCCGATAATGGCTGTGGAAGGATCTACGACCAATACGTTGAGCTCATTAAATGCGTTAAGGTTGCTGCGGTCATTAAGCCGGGCAACCAGGGTCTGGGTCGCAAAATGTTCAAATGCGGTTTCGCAGATATCCAGATTTTCCCTGTCGCTCAGCAGGGTCACAATGGCCGTTGCGGTTCGACACTGGATTTTTTCAAGGGATTTGCGATCAAATCCGTCCACAACCTGGACAGGTATTTGGGGGCTGTTTTCCAGAGCAGATAGGGTCGAGTCACCCCTTGGCTGAGCCAGTTTTACCCGCCACCCATGGGAAAACAAGGTATGGGCCAGGGCGGTGGACTGGGTGTCGGTTCCGAAAATTACCACATTCCGTGGTGCGGTGACGGCACTGGGGTTGGCCGGGGGGTGATCCTCTTTCATCCGCTTGATGGCCAGTTTGAACAACGGGGGGCCGACGATCTGGTTAAGGACGATCACCGATATCATAATCGTAGAAAAAGAAGAACCCCACTGGGGGAATTCTATGCCCACTTCCTTGGCAAGCCCAAGTCCGACACCGGCCTGGGTGATAAAGGCCATCCAGTAGGTCCGGCTGCTTTGGGCACCGGTCCCGGCCAGACATCCCCCTAAAAAAGAGCCCGTAAATATGGCAAGGATGCGAACCCCGAACAGGATAAGGGCAATGGGCCAGGTCGCGGCCAGGATATCAAGACGGATGGAGGCCCCGGTCAGGGTGAAAAAAGCAATGTAAACCCCTGGCCCGGCCCGGTTGAGAAGGTCAAGAAATTCTTGCCTGTACCGCCTTGAATTGGCGGTCAGAAAACCGGCCACCATGCAGACCAGGAGGGGTTCGATTAGAATTTCAATCGTCATTTTATGGTGGATGTAGGCGCGAAGGCCTAGGGAGCCGATAAAAATAAGGTATCCGGTTAAAAGGACCAAAACGGATTTTAAAACAAAGGGGGCGGGAAGACGGAGTATGAAAAATAAAATGCCGGCCACCGGAATGCCCAGGGACATGGACAATGCGATCTCCAGGATCAGAAATAGGACAAACCCGGCATTCCCGGTTAATCCGGTAAGCAGGGCGTCCGCCATGGTGATGGCTGCGGCAAACAGCACAATGACCACCACGTCCATGATGACCGTCACCCCCATGACCGTTTTGGTAAATCGCCCTTTGGCCCTGAGTTCATTGATAATGGCAATGGCCGAGGACGGGCTTCTTGCCACAAGAATGGCTCCGGCAAGGATGGACACGGCAACTTTTCCTGAAACCGGCATGGCCGCCATGAAAGGGATATGGCCGGAAAGGGCAAAAAACGCCAGGGATCCTATTGTAAAGGTGGAGATCACAAGCCCTGACGTAATCCATCCAATGTCAGCCAGCTTTGATTTGAGTTCCTTCAGATACAGCTCTCCGCCTGCGGCGAAGGCGATCAGCCCCAAAGAGACCTGATCCACAAAGGTCAGGGTTGAAACGGCCTGGCTGGATATCAGGTTCAGAACATGGGGACCGGCAATGATGCCGGTGAATAAACACCCGCTGATCAGGGGAAAGCCGGCCTGTTTAAATGTGTCGCCGATCTGCCTGGCAGCCAGGGCAACGATGCAGAATCCTGCGGCAAATACGAGAGAATCCATATCCTGATCCGTTTGAGGTTATTTTTCACCTTAACATGGAAATTCTGATCGGAAAATCTATTTTGTGTTGAACGGCTCGTCAAAGCCCCTCAAATAAGGGTTTTCGGTTGTTAGAAATTAGTAAACCGGGCTGTTTTTTAGGTTTGATTGATTTACCCCAAAGTCCATAACTAACTAACTAACTAACTAACTAACTAACTATTTTTAAACAGGCTATCAGGGTTCAAAATCATGGGCTTGCCCGTGTGCTTTTTTATTGTTGGCAAAACTTATCATAGATGCCCCCCCCTCCAGAAGTCAACGCCCCCAGAACTTCCTCAGTCTTTCGACTGACGATCGAGGATAGAGGATAGAGCAGGCCACGGCAATTTTATTGAAAAATAGCCTTACTATTGCAAAAAAATCAATAAAATATTTCGGGCTGGATAAATTCTCTGATTAATTGTCTGGATTGTTTGCATTTTATGGCATGTAAGATATAAAAGGTGTTGAAAATAAATGGGGGGAGAAACAATGACAGAGCATGTGTTTGACAATTTATTGAAAAATTATACGGATCTGATTCTGCGGGTGGATGAACACATCCAAAGGCTTGCCCGGATTCACAAAGATCAGCTTGCCTGCCAAAAAGGGTGTGATGAATGTTGCAGACATCTGTCTTTGTTTCCGGTTGAGGCCTTTGCCTTGTCACGGGCCTTCAGTCGTCTGGATGACCTATGCCGGGAACGGGTGCTTGGGCAGGCAGAGCAGAACGATCGCGCATGCCCCCTGCTTGTGGATCATGTCTGCATGGTCTATGAGGCCCGCCCCATTATCTGCAGGACCCACGGTTACCCTCTGTATATGGAAAAGGAGGGCAGGGCCATGGTGGATTTTTGCCCTAAAAATTTTAAGGGCGTAAAAAAGCTGGATCGGTCTGATATGCTGGATCTTGACCGGATGAACACCCTTTTGACAGCTGTCAACAGCCATTTTATGAGCTGCTTTGAAGACGTGCTGCCTGACCGGATACCTGTGGATCAAGCCCTGGAATTATATCAAAGCCTTTAGCTTTTCGGCACCTCAACAAGCCTGCTGGCCGGCACCAGCCGGACTTTTCCCTTAAGTTTTGGCAGTTCGCGTTTCAGCGCATCCAGGGTGGCCTGGTGGGGGTGGCCGATACCAATGGCGCTGCCATGGTCTTTGGCCTGCTTGATAAGCTTTTTGATCTGGCCTGAAATGTATTCAACATCCTGGAAGTTATCCAGGAACACATCCCTGTGGGAAAACTTCAGCTGAAACATGCGGGCGGACTGCTCGCCCTTGGATTCAGCAGATGTTCTGGAATCAACAAAAAACAGATTTTTTTGTTTCAGCACCGTGAAAATCTGGTTCATTTTGTCTGAATCCGCCGTAAGCCTGGACCCCATGTGGTTGTTGGCCCCAACGGTTCCGGGAACCGCATGGATATCCTTGCGAAGCTGGGTTAAAAGCTCATCCGGGGACATGGAAGACAACAACGCCCCCGGCCCGGGATTGACCTTGGGATACTGGGTCGGTTCCATGGGAAGATGCAGCATCAGTTCCGCCCCTTTTGCCGACAGACTGCGGGCAAGCTGCGTTCCGGCAGGAGAAAAGGGCAGAATGGAAAAGGTAATATTCTTGTCTATGTTGAACAGGCCCATGGCCAGTTCTTTGCTGTATCCGATATCATCAATGATAATCGCAATCCGGGGTACAAAATTGTTTTTTTTCGGCGGTACAACCTTTTTCGGGGGGGCCGCCGTTACATTCTCATATACTTCATAGACAATCGCCGAGCCCTCTTTGGCTACCGGTGTTCTTGTAATACTGCTTTTGCCGGGTGCATGGTCTTTTTCTTTAAGGCCTTTGGCTTTGGATATGGTTTTCGGCTCGGCGGTTGTCGGGTGCTTTGTCTCCGGAGGCTGGTGTTTTTGCCGGGGTGGCTCCGGTACCGGGTCTTGGGACTGTGCCCCGGGCGTCGTTTTTGGGTTCGCCTGGGTTGTTGGGGCCACAGACCGACCGGCTTGTACAAAAATATCAACCAGCATCGCCACGGTCAGGCAGACCGAGACAAGGATGGCAATGCCCAGCACCATTTTTTTTAACTCATGGAAAAAATCGGGGCCTTTTTCCCTTACAGGCTTCTTTGTTCCGGCCTTCTTGGTTGTTCCAGACTTTTTCTTTGTTTTCGTGCTCTTTTTCGGGGCGGCTTTGGTCGCTTTTTTGGGGGCTGAGGCCTTTGCCTTTTGCCCCGGATTTTTTTTCGTACCGCCCGTGGATTTAGTTTGTGCCATTTATTTTACTGAACACACCATAGCTGATGAGAATATCAAGGGCGCGTTTTACCTGCACATCTTTATTGAGTTTTTCGATTTCAATATCTTTTTGGGATTTTTTCTTGTTTTTAGTCTCTTCTTCTTCGGGTTTAAGACTGTTTTTTAAATCTTTTTCTTTGAGCATCAGATCAAAGACAGAATTCTTTTTTGGATCTTCCTCCATTGTTCCGGGCTCCACCCGGATGTCCGGCTGGATGCCCTTGGCCTGGATGGAATGCCCGCTGGGTGTATAGTACCGGGCAATGGTATATTTAAGCCCAAATCCGTCCTTGAGTGGCCGGACAGTTTGCACCGACCCTTTGCCAAAGGATGGTGTGCCTATAATCAGGGACCGGGAATTGTCTTTAAGGGCACCGGCCACAATTTCGGAAGCTGACGCAGAGCCCCCGTTGATCAGGGTGATAATGGGGTAGTTGCGGTCCGGGAAATTAGCATGGGCCTTGAATGCCTGGTTGTTTTTTTTAATACGTCCCTTGATGGACACGATAGTTCCCTTGTCGATAAACAGGTCGGAAATTCGAATGGCCTGGTCCAGCAGTCCTCCCGGATTATCCCGAAGGTCAATGATCAGTCCTTGAAGGCCTTCTCCCTGTTTTTCCAGGTCTGACAGCTGTTCTGTCACATCATCCAGGGTGTTCATTCTGAAATTGGTGATTCTTAAATATCCGAACCCCGGTGTGAGCATGACCGAGCGCGCACTGGTCATGGGGATCAGATCCCGTTTGAGTGTAAAGACCAGCGGGGCTGATGCCCCTTCCCGGATGATGGTGATTTTAACTTCTTTGTATCGTGGCCCCCTCATTTTGTTCACCGCTTCCCACATGGCCATGTCCTTGGTGGAGGCATCGTCAATTTTGATAATGATGTCACCGGCGGTGATACCGGCCTCGTAGGCCGGGGTGCCTTCAATGGGGGAGACGACTGTAAGAATGCCGTCCTTCATGGTAATGACAATGCCGATACCCGAAAACTCTCCTTTGGTATCATTTTGAAGATCCCCAAAGGCATCAGGAGGCATGAAGCTGGAATGGGGGTCAAGGTTGCCCACCATACCCTTTATGGCATTGTGTACCAGCTCTTCGGGCTTGACCTCGTCCACATAGTAATTTTCAAGCTCTTCCAGGACGTCGGCAAACAGTTTTAAGGATTGATAAGTCTTTTCTTCAGCCGCATGCACTGAACCTGCAGTCAGCATCAGGATCACAGCCGCACTCAGCCAGAATCGCATCAATCCGGCCCAATTCGTTTTTCTCATCTGTCATGCTCCTTTTTTCAGCCATTTGAGGGGATCGACGGGTTTGCCGTGGTGACGGACCTCAAAATGAAGGCACGGTCCCTTGATGGAGCCGGTATCTCCTGCCGTGCCGATGATTTCTCCAGTGTCAACCCGCTCGCCTTTTTTCTTGTGCAGTTCTTCTACATGGGCGTAAAGGGTATAATAATTGTTTCCGTGGTTGATGATCATCAGGTTGCCGTAACCCTTCAGCCATTGGGCAAACATGACCTCTCCGCTGAAAACGTTTTTTACGGGCGTACCCCGTTCCGCCTTTATATCAATTCCGCTTTGAAATGTGAAGGCGTTGTAATCGCCTTTGCGTTTGGTACCGAAACTTGAAATAATTTTACCCTTTATCGGAGGCGGCAGTCGGCCTTTCTGCTTTGCAAAGGGGGTTTTGATATGTGTGACTGAGGTTCCGGCCTGGGGCGTGATGGCGGACATGGTCTGGTTCAGGGCCCGGGACGATACTTCAAGGGAGTTCTTTGCGGCCAGGGCCAGACTTTTGCGGCGTCTGATCTCCTTGAGGATATTTTCTTTTTTATCGGCTTCGTTTTTGCGAATTTTAATCTCATAAGCCAATTGTTCCTGCAGGTCTGATTTCAGCTTGTGCTGACTGTTCAGATCCTGTTTAAGACCCTCCAGCTCCTTCATGTTCCGGGTCTGTTCATCCAGCAGGGAAAAATCTGATTCCACGACTTTTTTAAGCGCATCCTGGGTGATGACAAAATCAAATAAAGACGACGGGGGGCCGGCCATTTCCAGACGCCCTATCATGTGCATGCGGAAAAGGGCATCCAGGCGTTTTCCGGCATAGTCCCGTGTGGCTGTCATTGATTTGTTCAGGTCCGCAATGCGCGCCTGTGTTTTGTCAATTTCCTGGGAAATGACAACGGTATCGCGTCTTAACTTTCGAGCTGTCAGCCGGGCCCGGTTCAGGGCCTTGTCAATTTCGTTAAGTCCGTCAATAATCTGCGTCTCCTGCTGGGAGAATTCTTTGACTTTCCGTTTCTCTTCCAGGATCTGCCTTGCAATGGCTGCCTGTCTGGTTTGATTTTCCCGGGACGTCTTTTGGGGCGCGCTCTTCTTTTTTATGACTTGGGCTGGTGTTTTTGTGGGCGGTTTAGGCGGCGCGGGTGTTTGCTTTGGACGCGAAGATACCGGTTTTAAAAGAATATAACGGCTGCGGTTTCTGATATATCCTTGCATGCCTTGGTATTCCACGGTCAACCAGCCGCCGACACCATCTTTCATTTCCAGAACATCAACCCGTTCGCCTTTATTTAGAACCACCACCACCGAGGAGAGGTTATCCGGCGTTGCGCGGACATTGAGCTTGGCAGCATTTATTTTGCCTTTATACAGGACCTGTGCGTAACATAGATCTACCAGGCCTAAAAGAACGGCAACAGCCGTAATACAGGCAAAAAAGAAAGACCTTATTTTAAAATCTGCTTTAGTGAAATGAAACATCCAAACCAACCTAAAAAGGTACTGGAAAATAAAATGATTGCCATGGCCGGCCAGGAAAGAAAATGAATATCCAGATAAACATAGGCGCCCAAGTTCTGGGAAATGCCGGAAGATAGTGTCAGATAGCCTGATAGGAGAATGATGATACCCAAAATTCCGCCTAAAAACCCCTGGAGGAGCCCTTCAACATAAAAAGGTGTTTTGATGAACCCGTCTGTGGCGCCCACCAGACGCATGATTTCTATTTCAGTCTGCCTTGCATAAAAAGCCAGGCGTACGGTGTTGGCCGTGATGAACAGGGCAATTATTAAAAACAGGCCGCTCATGGTATATCCCGTCATTTTGAAAAGATTGAGCAACTTGAAAAAGCGCCCCAACCATCCCTGTCCATACTCTACGGTATCTATAATATCTAAGGCCTCAATCCGGTCGGCTGCCGTTTGGATCTGATCAAAGTTTGAATAGGCGGTCATGGTGATTTCAAGGGCGTCGGGAAGGGGGTTCTCCTGGAGGGTCGACAGAAATTGGGTTCTGGAACCCATCTCTTTTTTCAGCCGTTCCAGGGCCTGGGCCTTGGGTATGAATACCATTTTTTCGATGCCGCCCAGGGACATAAGCCGGTCTTTTACATTGGGCAGCATGGCAGGCGTGAACGATTCGTTCAGGTAAACCATGGCCCGTCCACCTTGATTCCAGGCAGAAAGCACCCGGCTTGCGTTCTCAAAAAAAAGCATGAAAACCGATACCAGAAGGATGGAAAGGGCGATGGTCATGATGGTGATGATGTTTAAAAACCGGTTGGACCGGATATCTGTCAAGGTTTTACTTGAAAATCGCATCATATCGCAATCGCATCTTTTTTTAGGGATGCGTAAAAAATAAATGCCACAGTTTTTTGCGCCGAATTTTTTTCTAAGTCCCTTAGCATAGAATGGTTGATATTCCTTTCAGCGTCCCGTCTTCCAGGGAAATATTTCTCCCTTTACTGAAACGGTCCATCTGCTCTATGTTATGGGAGACCATGAGAATGGTGGCCCCATTTTGATGATACCCCAAAAGCAGATCAAGCACACGCTGGGCAGATTCCCTGTCCAGGCTGCCCGTGGGTTCATCTGCAAGGATAATGGATGGTTCTCCCACCACCGCTCTTGCCACGGCGACTCGTTGCTGCTCCCCGCCCGACAGGGTAGGCGGCAGGTGATTGGCCTTTTTTTCCATGCCCGTGACCCTGAGCACGTGCATCACCTTTTTTTTTATGAAGGACGGTTTTTCTCCGGCAACCTTGAGCACCAGGGCGACATTTTCAAACACCGTGCGGCTGGGGATCAGCTTAAAATCTTGGAACACCATGCCGAAACGACGCCGTAAAAAAGGCAGTTTTGTGGATGAAATGCGTGCCAGATTCATGCCGTCGATGAGAATTTGTCCTTCGGATACCCGTTCGGCCAGGTATAAAACTCTGAGTAATGTGGATTTTCCGGCCCCGGAAGGCCCGGAAATAAAAATGAACTCACCGGGCTCGATATCCAGGGTGATGTTATTTAGAGCCAGCTTGCCGCCATAACGCTTGGTCACATTAAACAGCCTGATAATATTAGCTTTGCCGCTGTTCGCCCTCATATAAGATTTGCCTTGTGGTCTTTTAGGGATAATTGACTGCCGTTAAATTTACTGATATAAACCGCCTGTGTCAAGGAGTGCTGCAAACAGTTTTTCTTACACAAAGCCTTCACTGAACCCGTAAATCGGCTTCTTCCAAATCAGTGAAGGCTTAAAATTTTGACGGCCTGGTTGTTTTGCTGCAAGTTTTAAGTTTGCGTTGTTTTCCAGGAAAAGAGAAGGGGAAAAACCATAGGAAGAGATGAATGATTCTTTTTGACTCCCATTGCCATATTGACGATAAATGCTACGATGATGATCTGGCACAGGTTATGGACAGATCTCGCCGTGAAGGGGTGCTGGCCGTGATGGTGGTCGGCATTGACAGGGCCACCTCCCAAAAGGCCATAGATATCGCATCCCGGTTCGATCATGTTTACACGTCTGTGGGGATTCATCCCCATGATGCGGTTCAGTGTTCCGCCCAGGTGCTCAATGAGCTTCGACAATTGGTTCTGAACCATGACTGCATCAAGGCCTGGGGGGAAACAGGACTGGACTTCAACCGCATGTTCTCACCCCAGGAAGACCAGGAAGCCTGCTTTTCGGCCCAGCTTGCCCTGGCCGGGGAGCTGGATCTGCCGCTGATCTTCCATGAACGGGATTCCAAGGGG
>Ga0193962_1000488_pt1 | contig 18209 bp, 11 predicted proteins | sample FB_5_MG_FD_140335 | JGI IMG/M metagenome (GOLD analysis project Ga0193962, IMG submission 140335) | Microbial mat bacterial communities from the Broadkill River, Lewes, Delaware, United States - FB_5_MG | ecosystem: Environmental > Aquatic > Freshwater > River > Microbial mats | place: USA... | reverse complement strand
TGGAGCCAGTCCATAAGTTTTATGTTTTAATATAGTTGATTTTGTATCTAGCATATTAAATTGCTTATTTAATCCACAAATAAATACAATTGGAAATTCTAAGCCTTTGCTTTTATGAATAGTCATAAGTCTGACTACATTAGCATTTTCTGCGATTATTTTTGCTTCAGAATTGCCTTTATTGGAGAACTTAATTTTATCTATATATTTTATGAAATTATATAAGCCAGTCATTGAAGTGTTTTCATAATCTTTAGCCTTTGCTGTTAATAGCCTTATATTAGCTTGTCTTAATTTTCCATTGGGTAATAGTCCTATAAAATCATAGTATTTTGTTTCGATTACGATATTCCATATTAATTCATTTACATCTATATAGTGACTAGTTTGTTTGAATTTCTTTATATCGCTTAATAGTTTAGATATTTTTGAAGATATGGCATCATCATGAGTCTTACTATAATTTAATACGGCGTCTATGTAACTGCAATTTGTTTTGTTAAGACGAATTATAGTTAATTCATCCGCATTGAATTTATACAAAGGACTTCTCATTATGCTGAGCAAGGGTATATCTTGTCTTAAGTTATCAATTATTTTCAAGTAGTTGAGTACTATTTGAATTTCTAGAGTATCATAGTAACCTGATCCAGCATCTTGATAGAAAGGTATACCATATTCTATAAATACATTTTGAAATATTTCAGACCAAGAAGTTGTTGAACGCATTAAAATTACAATATCCTTGTAAGTGGCTAATTTAGCTTCCTTACTGTTTGCAGAATATATTGGTTTATCTATTAATTTAATTATTTTATTTGCAATAAAATGTGCTTCTAATTCCTGTTTTTTTATATCCTTTATAGTATTTAATGTGTTATCATCAGAAGTAGATGTAGTTGAATTTAAAATCAAAGCTAATTCAGGCACTGTAGTTTCATCACTATAAAATTCCATTCCAGGGTATAGAAATACAGATTCATCATAATTTAATTCACCTAATTTTTCAGTCATAATATTAGAAAAAATATGATTTATTCCGCATAGTATTTCCTTTCTACTTCTGAAATTCTTATTTAAATCTATTCTTTTATCTTTCTCAGAAGTAAGTAGACTATAAGATTTCATTTTTTTAGTAAAAATTTCAACATCTGCAAGTCTAAATTTGTAAATACTTTGCTTAGAATCACCTACCATAAACAAATTGTTATCTTTTTTTATTTTTGATATTAGGGATTCTTGAATTTGATTGCTGTCTTGATATTCATCCACAAATATATAATCGTATTTATCTTTATAGTAATTAGCTATTTCAGGATTAGATAAAGCTTTATATGCTAAATGTTCAAAGTCATTGAAATCAATAATTGATTTTTCTCGTTTTTTTAGCTGAAATAAATCACTTATTTGAATAACTAAGTCAGACATTGTTTTTAACAATGGATACATATATTGGATATCAGCAGATAGTTCATCTATGCTTTTGTTAGGTAATGAGGATTGAAGTTTTTTTAACTCGTCTGATAAATTCTTCGAACAATATTTATACGCTATGTTTAAAGCAGTGACTATTCCATTTTCAATTTCTTTAGGCACTTTTTTTGCTCTGCTTTTTGCTTTGAATTCAATGTTCAATAAATCTTTTGTGAAATCTTCATAGCCTTTAGATAAAGATGATTTTAAATAGTTTACAATTAATTTATCTGATGAAATAGCAGCACTTGAAAATTCGTCTTCTTTGTTAGATAAAGATTTTTCTATATCTCTTAGTGAAGAATATTCTATGAATGAATTTAGTTGCTCATTTATATCTGATAATATATTTTCAATCCAGTCTGATTTATCTAAATCCTTATCTTCTATGTTGAGTTTTTCTATTTCGCTAGTTAACCATAGATTTGGTTCTGGAAAACTTTGTATGAAAGTGTATATATCTTTAAGTAATGATATAAGTTTATCATCTGTTCGATTACCAGAAAAAGAGTTAACAATTTTGATAAAACTAGGATTATTTTCTTCAAATTTATGTTCAAGTATTTCTTCAATCGCTTCATTAAGCATGAGTGAACATTCAATCTCATCGCCAATTCTAAAAGCTGGATCTAAATCAAGATAATTGAAATTGTTTCTAATAATATCAAGACAAAACACATGTATTGTAGATATGCTTGACTTACTTAAATTATTTGATTGTTTTCTTATGTATGTAATGTAGTTTCGGTCGAAATTTTTGGAGTTAGATAAAATATTATTAAAAGCATTCTGGATTTTCAATTTCATACCTTTAGCAGCTGCATTGGTGAATGTAACTATAAGAAAGTTTTCAATGGGTATTTTATCTTCAATAGTTAATTTCACTATTCTTTCTACAAGAACTGCAGTTTTACCTGATCCGGCTGCTGCAGATACTAATATATTTTTTTCTCTTGTGTTTATAACATCAAGTTGTTCATTAGTCCAATTCATAATAACCTCTCTGTACAAATGTTTGATAAAAAAATTATAACATATATATATAGTATCGTCAAAAGGTCTTTAATTTATTAACAAATGAATAAATGTGTGATATAATTTACTTATGAAGATAAATATTTCCTAGGAAATATCTGGAGGAAAAAATATGGGTAATATAATAAATTATATAGAAGAAAATTTAGATACATTTGAAGAAAGAAATTTGAATGACGTGGATAGTTTGATTTTTTCGCAATTGTCATATTTGTTTTTTGATGAAATAATACCATCATTGGCTGATGGGTTTAAAACAATAAAAATTAAAGAACTTATTAAATTAGAATATTTTGATGAGATTTTTTCAGATTTGAGATATGTTGAACTTAATAAACAATTATTATTTAATATGGCGGCAAGTCCTAGATTTAGAGATGTAGAAGTAATGTTTTACGCAAATGAAATAAGTTATGATGAAGAGAAACAATTTTCAGCTATGACTTTCTTACTATCAGAAAAAATTGCATATGTTGCATTTAGAGGAACAGATAATACATTTTTAGGTTGGAAGGAAGATTTTAATATGGCATTTATGACACCAGTGCCTTCTCAGGAGCAAGCTAGAAAATATTTGAATAAAGTTACATCAATTATATCTCATAAAATATATGTAGGTGGACATTCAAAAGGAGGTAATTTAGCTGTATATTCTGCTATGAAATCGTATGAGGATGTAAAAGATAGAATAATTGCTATTTTTAATCACGATGGACCAGGATTTATAAGGTCTATTGTGGAAGGCTATGAGTATAATTCTATTTGTCAAAAAATAAGTAAAACTGTACCAGTAGAAAGTGTTGTAGGGATGGTTTTAGAATCCAAAGAGAAGTATATCGTAGTTAAAAGTAATGGTTTCGGAATTTTACAACATGATCCGTATTCATGGGAAATTGGAAATGTGGATTTCGAAACATCAGATGATTTATCTAAGGCAGCTAAGATACAGAAAAATGCATTGTCTGATTGGATAAATGCCCTAGATGAAGAAAGAAAAATGGATTTTGTAAATACATTATTTAGTGTAATAGATGCCATGGATTCGAAATTAGTTATAGATTTTTCTTCTACTTGGCAAAGTGAATTATTAGCAATAATTAATGCAACTAGAAATCTCGACTCAGAATCAAGGAAAATATTATTTGATACAATTAGATTGTTGATTTCTAAGTATTTTCAAAGCTTAAGTTCCAATAGTTTTTTGACACTAAATAAAAAAAATATTATAAGAGATATCAAGAGTTTAAACAACAAGTAATGGCTTAAAATTAAAGGGCTAAGTGATTTGACAAACCAATTAAATTATAGTATAATTACGGAGTGCTAATGGGACGTTATGTCTATTAGTAATTATAATTGAATAATTTCAAGTTAGACAAGGAGGTTAATTATGAAGCATATAAAAACTTTAAACAAGACTAAACTTACAGACAATATGAAAAATAAAGGTTGTGGAGAGTGTCAAACATCTTGCCAATCAGCATGTAAGACTTCTTGTACTGTAGGTAATCAAGTGTGTGAAAACAACTAAGATTAGTAGTGGTTATCTACCACTACTTTTTATTTGGATTTTTATTCAAATTAAGTAAAATAGTAAGGTAACAAAATGTAATATTTACATTTTGTTTTCTTTTTTTAAAACGGAGGAGATAAATAAATGGTACATGTTTTTAATATGGATGATTTATACGCAGCAGTTGATACGAATAGCGGAAGTGTCCATATTCTAGATAAACTAACGTATGAGTTATTAAAAGATGAGAATTTTAGAAATTCTGATAAAGTTAAAGAAATATCTAATAAACACGGTGAAGCTGATACAAAAGAGGCTTTGTCTGAAATTAATGAGTTGATTGAGAATGGATCTTTATATACTAAAGATTTACATGTTAAGAAAAACTTTAAAACAGTGGTAAAGGCTATGTGTTTAAATGTTGCACATGATTGTAATTTGAAATGTAATTATTGTTTTGCATCTCAAGGAAACTTTGGTGGTAAAGCAATGCTTATGCCTTTTGAAGTTGGTAAAAAAGCATTTGATTATTTAGTAGCTAATTCAGGTCATAGAAGAAATCTAGAAGTAGACTTTTTTGGTGGAGAACCTTTGATGAACTTTGAAGTAGTTAAGCAATTAGTTGAATATGGTAGAGAACTAGAAAAAACTCATGATAAACATTTTAGATTTACTATAACTACAAACGGTATGCTTTTAAATGATGAAATAATAGATTACATAAATGAAAACATGGATAACTGTGTTTTAAGTTTAGATGGTAGAAAAGAAGTTAATGATAGAATGAGAAGAACTGCAAATGATAAAGGTAGTTATGATATAATCATGGACAACTTTAAAAAACTAGTTGAGAAAAGGGATAATAAAGTTTATTACCTTAGAGGAACTTTCACAAATTACAATTTAGATTTTGCTGAAGATGTAAAACATATGCATGAAGAAGGTTTTAAAATATTGTCTATGGAACCAGTTGTAACTGATGAATCATTACCTTATGCTATAACAGCTAAAGATATACCATTAATAAAAGATGAATATGAAAAATTAGCAAAATACATGTTAGAAGAAGCAAAAAAAGATAATGCTTTTCAATTCTTCCATTTTTATCTTGACCTAGATAAGGGACCTTGTATATATAAACGTTCAGTAGGTTGTGGAGCTGGTAGTGAATATTTAGCTGTTACACCTGAAGGACATTTTTATCCATGTCACCAATTTGTAGGTGAAGAAGAGTATATTATAGGTAATGTTGATGATGGTATTCTTAGACCTGAAGTGGCTGAAGAATATTCTTGTATAACAGTTGATACTAAAGAAGCATGTAATAATTGCTGGGCAAAATATTTCTGTTCAGGTGGATGTCATGCTAATGCAATTCATTTTAGTGGAGATGTTCATAAACCTTATGCTGTTGGATGTGAATTAGAGAAAAAAAGAGTCGAATGTTCAATCTATTTGAAAGCTAAATTAGCTGAATTAGAAGATTAGAATAAAAAAATAATAATTAGATTAGGAGAGAATCATGAAAAACAAGAGTACGATTTGGTTCGTAGCGATATTATTAGTAGTTGCTTTATGTATGTTTGTTTCTACAGTTGGAATAAACATAAATGATGATATCCATATTGGACCTTTTAGTGAAGATGTTGAATTAGGATTAGACCTACAGGGTGGAGTTTATGTAGTGTTAGAGGCGAAGACGGATCTTACCGGTTCGGAGTTGGCTCAAAAAATGGAAGAAACAAAAATCATTATTGAGAACAGAGTTAATGGTTTAGGTGTTGCAGATCCATATATTACAATTGAAAGCAATAATAGACTTAGAGTAGAATTAGCTGGTTTAGAAGATCCACAAGAAGCTATTGACTTAATAGGTAAAACAGCTTTATTGGAATTTAAAGATGCTAAGGGAAATGTAATTTTAACTGGTAAAAATGTAGATAAAGCTGTATCAGTTTTATATAAAAATAAACCAGCAGTAAGTCTTAAATTTGATTCTGATGGAGCAAAAATATTCAAAGATAAAACTTCTGAATTAGCTGCAATGCGAGCTGCTGATAGAAATGCAGATACAAGAATATTGATAGTATTAGATGGTAAAGTTCAATCTGATCCATTCGTAGACGAGACAATATCTGATGGTAACTGTATAATAAGTGGAAGCTATACACAAGATCAGGCTATAAATTTAGCAAATGTTATTCAAGCTGGTGCTTTACCGGTAGAATTAGAAGAGTTAGAAATTAGTGCTGTAGGACCATCTTTAGGACTAGAATCATTTGACACATCAGTATATGCTGGAATTATAGGAATATTATTGATATTTGGATATATGATTGTTATGTATAGAGTCCCTGGATTATTAGCTGACATAGCTTTGACTATTTTTATTTTCTTAGATATATTGATTATGATAGCTTTACATGTAAAAATAACACTTCCAGGAATTGCTGGTATTGTTCTTACAATAGGTATGGCTGTAGATGCTAATGTCATTATCTTTGAACGTATAAAAGAAGAAATTAGATTAGGAAAAAGTACTAGAGTTGCTGTTAAATCAGGATTTCATAGAGCATTATCTTCTATTATAGATGGAAATGTTACTACAATAATTACAGGAGTAGTATTATATTATTTTGGAACAGGTCTTATCAAAGGATTTGCTATAACATTGCTAATAGGTATTGTTATATCAATGTTTACTGCAATTGTTATTACTAGATTCTTATTGAATTTAGCAGTTGATATGGGAATTGCTAAAAGCGAAAAAGCCTTTGGTATTAGAACAAAAGAAATGAAATTCGATATTATAAATAATCGAAAAATATTTATGGGAATTTCTACTTTAATTATTGTAGGAGGAATTATTATGGCCTCTGTAAGCGGATACAATTATGGTATCGACTTTACAGGTGGAACATTGATGCAAGCGGATTTAGGAAAAGAAGTTAGCACCGATGCATTGAGAGAAATCACTGATACATTAGATAAAGATATGAGTATTGTTCACACTGGAGATGAAAATCATCAAATTATGCTTAGAACTTCAAAAAGTTTAGATAATACAGAGAGAGCAGATTTCTTCAAATTATTTAAAGATAAATATGCTTTGACAGCAAATTCATTTGATAAGCAAGAAAAATTCGAACCAGCAATTGGTGGTGAAACAAAATCAAAAGCTTTGGTATCAGTAATTATAGCAACTATATGTATGTTGGCATATATTACTATTAGATTCCAATTTAAGTTTGGTATAGCTGCTATTGTAGCACTTGTGCATGATGTATTAATATCACTTGCTGTATATGCATTCTTTAAAATCCCAATCAATAGTTCGTTTATTGCAGCTATATTAACAATAGTTGGATATTCTATAAATGATACAATAGTAGTATTTGATAGAATTAGAGAAAATATTGGAATTATGAATAAGGAAAAATATTCAGATATAGTTAATACAAGTATTAATCAAACTATAAAAAGAAGTATAAATACTTCAATTACTACTTTGTTAGCAATTACTTGTTTATATATTTTAGGAGTTTCAGCAATACGTGATTTTGCATTCCCACTTATTATAGGTGTTCTTGCAGGAACTTATTCATCAATATTTATTGCGAGCCCTATTTGGTATTTGCTTGAAAGAAAAAATGGTGAAATGAATTTCTCTAGAAGGAATAAAAAATAAAAAGTAGTAAATTTTTAGCTTTTATAGTATAATATAGTTATACTAACTATATAGGAGGATTTTATGCAATTTGTATTTATTTTAGTACTTATAATATGTATTATAGTATCATTATTTGCTATACAGAATGGATATCCAGTAGATATTGATTTATTCTTTGTTCAATTCCATCAGGTATCTCAATCCATAGTGATTTTGCTTTCAGCGGCTTTTGGAGCTATAGTAGCCTTATTATTTGGAATAGGAAGAACTTTAAAAGGGAAAAAGGATATTCGAAAAATGAAAAAAGATTTGAAAGGCATTGAAACTGAAATGACTAGTTTGAAAAATGCAATCGAATCTAAGGATAACGAAATTGAAAAATTGAGTGTACAAACTGATACTGTGGAGAAAGACAAATTATCTATTTTAGATACTAAAAACGAATTACTTGAAGAAAATAGAATTCTCATTAAAGAAAAGATGGATTTAGAAGCTAAATTAGAAAAAAGTAATTCTTCTGAGCTAATTAGTTGTGAAAATGAAATTTCTGAAAATTGTGAAAATGATATGTTATCAAATAGTGCAGTTTTCTATACAGAAAAAAGTGAAGATGAAAATTCTGAATCATTGAATCAATAAAGAATAATTAAATTGAAGGATAATTAATTTTAATGACAAATTTACGAGTTATTTCAAAGAAACATGATGAAGAACAATTGAACTTAATAATAAAAAAATACAACTTGAGCAGTGTAACTGCTCAAGTTGTTATGAACAGAGGACTAAAAGATTTAGATGATGTAGAGGAATATCTTAATCCTAAGTTGGAAAATCTAGAAAATACTGATGTTTATAAAGATTTAGATAAAGGCTGCAAAAGATTAATAGAAGCAGTTGAAAAAAATGAAAAAATCATAGTATATGGAGATTATGATGTAGACGGAACTACGTCTGCTAGTCAAATAGTGCTATATTTAAAAGAATTGAATGCGGAGATTGATTACTATATACCTCATAGAGAAAATGAAGGTTACGGAATTAGTGATTTGTTTATTCAGGAAATTAATAAAAAAAATGTTGATTTAATAATAACTGTAGACTGTGGAATTAGTGAAATCGAAAGAATAGATGAATTAAATGAATTAGGGTATGATACTATAATTATTGATCATCACACAGTAGGTGAAATTATTCCAAATGCTTATGCCGTAGTTAATCCTAAACAAAAAGATTGTAAATCAGTAAATAAGGATTTATGTGCTTCGGGATTAGTATTTAAATTTCTTAAACATGTAAATAGATATTTTCATATAGAAAACATTGAAGATAAGTTGATTGAATTAGCCTGTCTAGGAACTGTAGCAGATATAGTTAAATTATTAGGTGATAATAGAATCATAACTTTTTATGGATTGAAAGCGTTAAATAATTCGAAATTAGTAGGTATAGAAGAACTTATATATGCTTGCTGTGGAAATGATGAAATTGATTCTAAAAGCATAGGATTTAGAATTGCACCTAAGATAAATGCGGCTGGAAGAATGAAATCTGCAAATATTGCAGTTGACTTAATGATTTGTGATGATAAGAAAAAGGCAAAAAAACTTGCAGAACAATTACTGGAATTAAATGATTTAAGAAAACATACTGAAAATTTAATATTAGAAGAAGCAATTAATCAAATTGAAGAAAATAAACTATATGATCAGAATATTATAGTAGTATCGGGAAATGAGTGGCACGAAGGTGTTTTGGGTATAGTATCCTCTGTTATTACAAACAAATATAGAAAACCTTCATTGGTTATATCAAATAAAAATAATGTATCAAAAGGTTCAGCTAGAAGCATAGATTATTTAGATATATACGATGCCTTGAGTAGTCAGAAAAAATATTTAATGAAATTTGGTGGGCATAAATTAGCTGGTGGATTTTCATTAAGGACTGAGAATTTGGAAATATTTGCTGATAATTTAAATAGATATGTTATGGAAAAAATAGAAGATACTGATATTGTTGAAGAAATAGTTATAGATGCTGAGATAGAAATTAAAAATGTGAATAGAGAATTGCTTAATGATTTGAAGAAATTAGAACCATTTGGACATGGAAATGCAGATCCAATATTTTATATTACAAAATATGATTTTGTCAATTTGAAATTAGTTGGAAACACTAAAGACCATGTAAGTTGTTTTTTAGCATATGAAGAAAAAAGTGTAAAGGCAATTGCATTCAATTTTGCGGATAAGTTGAATGATATGTTTTTAAAACCAAAAGGAATAGTAGCAAATGTTACTGAAAATATTTTTAGAAACACAAGTAATTTACAAATAAATATTAATAAAATTGATTGTAGCGATTATCAATTTTGTGAATATAGTAATGATAGTGTAAAAGCATTAGATTCTTCAATAATAAAAGCAAAATCTAAGATATTAAAAGTAAATATTTTTGATTTAGTATATAAATTGAATAGAATTTATAATATGAAGATAACACCGACAGAAGTAATAAATATACTTAATAATGAAAAAAAGTATCAATATGTATTAAAAAAAGATACTTTATATATAAAAAAATAAATATTCGGAGGAAGACATGAGTTTAAAAGATAGTATAAGAGTGATAGATAATTTTCCAGCGGAAGGAATTAGTTTTAAAGACATAACTACATTATTGAAAAATCACACTGAATTTAAAAAAAGCATAGATGAATTAGCAGAGAGATTTAAGGATGAAGAAATAGATGTAATAGTTGGACCAGAGTCAAGAGGCTTTATATTTGCTACACCTTTAGCTTATATATTAGGAGCTGGATTTGTTCCAGTTAGAAAACCTGGCAAATTACCAGGAGAGACAGCAAAGATATCTTATGGCTTAGAATACGGTTCAGATACTTTGGAAATACATAAAGATTCTATTCAAAAAGGTCAAAAAGTACTTATTGTTGATGATTTATTAGCAACTGGTGGTACAATGGCCGCAGCAGCAAAATTAGTTGAAGAATTAGGCGGAGAAGTAGTAGGATTAGGATTCTTAATTGAATTAGAAGAATTACATGGAAGAGATAAATTAAAAGGATATAATATAGAATCATTAGTTAAATATGCACACTAATATTTTACTAATGTAAAATACTTATTATATATTTGCAAATAATTTTATACTTCGGGAGGCGATAAAATGATAGAGAATATTTTGAATAAAATTTGTTCTTATAATCCTGAAGCTGATGTGGATACAATAATCAAGGCGTATAATTATGCTGAAAAAGCGCATGAGAGTGCGCCTAAAAGATTATCAGGAGAGAAATATTTTGTTCATCCATATAATGTTGCTTTAATATTATGTGAATTAAATATGGATGTACCAACTATATCGGCGGGCTTATTACATGATGTTGTTGAAGATACTGATATAACATATGAGGATATTGAAGACAAATTTAGTACAGAGATAGCTGATTTAGTTGATGGAGTTACTAAACTTAGCAAAGTTAAGTACAGAAATAAAGAAGAAAGACAAGCTGAAAGTTTGAGAAAAATGATTATAGCTATGTCTAAAGATTTTAGAGTAATAATAATTAAGTTAGCAGATAGATTACACAATATTAGAACTTTAGAATATATGCCTGTTCATAAGCAAAAGCAAAAAGCGCTTGAGACATTAGAAATATACGCACCGATTGCTAATAGATTAGGTATGGCATCTATTAAATGGGAATTAGAAGATACATCTTTAAAATATATAGATAGAGATGGATATGAAGATTTAGTAGTAAAAGTTTCAGAAAAAAATGCAGAGAGAAAAGAGTTAATAAAGAAAATTATAGATAACTTAAATGCTAAACTTGATGAAGCTAAATTAGTAGATGTAAATATAACTGGCAGAGCAAAAAGTTTGTATTCAGTATATAAGAAAATGTATTATCGCCATAAATCTTTTGATGAGATATATGATTTAACAGCTGTAAGAATTATTGTATACAATATTAGAGATTGTTATGAAGCTCTAGGAATAGTTCATACTATGTGGAAACCTATACCAGGTAGATTTAAAGATTATATAGCTATGCCTAAACCAAATATGTATCAATCATTGCATACTACAGTTATAGGACCAGATGGAGACCCATTTGAAATTCAGATTAGAACATTGGAAATGCATAGAACAGCAGAGTTTGGTATCGCAGCCCATTGGAAATATAAAGAAGGAATAACTTCTAATACTGTCTCAGAAGAGAAACTTAATTGGATTAGACAGATGATTGAGTGGCAAAAAGAAACTCAAGATCCAAATGAATTTATGGAAAATCTTAAAATGGACTTGTATGCAGATGAAGTATTTGTTTTTTCTCCAAAAGGTGAAGTTATGAATTTACCTAAAGGATCAACGCCTTTGGATTTTGCTTACAGAATTCATAGCCAAATAGGTAATAAATGTGTTGGAGCAAAAATAAATGGTAGAATCGTTTCTCTAGATTATAAACTTAGAAATGCAGATAAGGTAGAAGTTTTAACTAGTAATAATGCTAAACCTAGTAGGGATTGGCTTAAATTGGTTGCTAGTGGTCAAGCAAAAGCAAAGATAAAAAAATTCTTTAAAGAAAAAGATAAAGATATAAATATTGAAAGAGGCAGAGATTTATTAGAAAAAGAATCTAAAAGACAAGGATTCATAGTCTCTGATATATTGAAAGAAGAATATTTAAAGATATGTGTTGAAAAATATAATACTAAAAATATAGACAATTTATATGCTTTAGTAGCTACAGGAATACTTACTGATTCACAAATTGTTAATAAAATTAAATTGCTTTATATTGAGAAAAATAAAGACACATTAAAAGAAAAAGAATTAGAAAAATTAATAAAAAAAGAACAACCTGTAAACCAAAATAAGCAATCTAAAAGAAAAAGTCTAGGTATAATGGTAAAAGGTGTTGATAATGTAAAAGTTAGATTATCTAGATGTTGTAATCCAGTACCTGGAGATGAGATAGTTGGATTTATAACAAGAGGTAGAGGTGTATCTGTTCATAGAGCTGATTGCATCAATCTAAGAGATTTAAGTGAAAATAACAATAATAGATTTATTGAAGTTGAATGGGATTATAATACAAAAGCATCTTTTATTAGTGAAATTCAAATAGTTGCTGAAGATAAACCTCGTTTATTACAGCAAATAACTATGATGTATATAGACGCAAAAATGAATGCCATATCACTAAATCTAAGAAAAAACAAGGATAGAAATGCTCTAATAGACATTACATTTGAAATTGATAGTGCAGATGAGTTAAATGTGTTAATTAGTAAAATGAAAAGAATAGATGGTATTATTGATATATACCGAACTAATAAATAAGGAGTAATCATAAAATGATACTAGAAAGATTAGAAGTTACTTCATTTTTAATGAATTGTTACTTGATTGCAGATGAAAAAACGAAAGAAGGATTTATTGTAGATCCAGGTGGTAGTGAAGATTATATTGCCAATAAAATTAAAGAGTTAAAAATAAAGCCAATTGGAATTTTATTAACTCATGGTCATGCAGATCATATAGGTGGAGTTATCGGATTAAAAGAAAAATTCAATATTCCTATATATATTCATGAAGCAGATGCAAATTATATAAAAAACCCTGATTTGAATTTATCATATGATTTATTCAGAAAAAAAATCTCATTTGAAGCAGATGAATTGTTAAGAGATGGAGATAAAATCAAGATGGGAGAACTTACAATTGATGTCATTCATACACCAGGACATACACCAGGTGGTGTTTGCTTCAAAGTAGAAGATGCGCTTATATGTGGAGATACTATTTTTAGATTTTCAGTTGGTAGAACCGATTTAACTGGTGGTTCTATGGATAAATTGATAGATTCAATACTAAGAAAAATTATGGTTTTAGATGATAATACAAAATTATATCCAGGACATAATGCTCCTTCTAAAATTGGTGAGGAAAAAAAATATAATGCATTTATTAAGAATTATTTTAAATAGGTAAAACATTATGCTAATGAATTTTTATTTAAGTAATAGTGAATTTGAATTTGATATAAGAAATATTTTTAGAATATTTGATCTTAATTCAAAAATGATTTTTAAGTATACATTTAAAGCAGATGAAGATGAACTATATATTATAATAAATGACCAAAATATTGATGATGGTTATGCGAGTGTTAGTTTACACAAAGATGGTGTAGAATTATTTGCTCAGGAAGGTAGAACTAGTGATATTGAAATAGAGAAAACAGATGAGAAAAAACATAAAAAGGTTTTGATTAAAAAGCTAGTTTATGAATGTCTCAGTGTTTATTATGACTATAAATCTAGTTATGGAATTCTCAGTGGTATTAGGCCGGGTAAATTATTAACACAAGCTCACATGTTTGGATTAAGCGAAAATAAAGTAATGAATATTATGAAGGAAACATATGGTGTTTCAGATGAAAAATTTGATTTATTAGATGATATATATAATATTCAAAAAAAATACATAGGTATAGATAATGATAGTTTTTATAATTTGTATATAGGAATTCCATTTTGTCCAACTAAATGTACTTATTGTTCATTTATTTCTTTTGCTAGATATGAAAAGCATTTAGTAGATGAATATGTTGAGATATTAATGAAGGATGTAGAACAGACAATAATCATGGCCAGATTGAAAGGATTAAAACTTCACACTGTATACTTTGGTGGAGGAACACCGTCAGTTTTAAGTGTTAGAAATATATATGATATTTTTGATAAAATTTCACAATATGAAAATATTGACGATGTAACAGAAGTGAATTTTGAAGCTGGCAGAGCTGATACTATAAATAAAGAATTATTAGAATGTTTAAAAGATATAGGTGTAGATAGAATATGCATAAATCCTCAAACTATGAAGCAAAGTACGTTGGACTTAGTTAAAAGAAACCATACTGTTGAAGATGTTTATAGAGCATATGATTTGGCTAAGACTGTCGGTTTTGATTCAATAAATATGGATTTGATTCTTGGATTGCCAGGTGAAAACAAATCAGATGTCGAGAATACTATGAAATCTATAGTTGAAATGAATCCTGAAAATATAACCATTCACACATTGGCTTATAAAAAAGGATCGAAATTATATGATTTATTGAAAAGTTTTCCAGAAAATGAGAATTCTTTGGTAGATGTAGCAGAAGTTGCAAAAAACTATTGCATCGATAATGATTATATGGCATACTATATGTATAGACAAAAACGTATAAAAGATAATTTGGAAAATATTGGATACTGTAAAGCAAATAAAGAAAGTATATATAATATTATAATCATAGAAGAGATAGAGACAATATTAGCGTGTGGTGTGGGAGCTGCAAGTAAAATATTGCTTCCTAATGGTAAGCATAAAAGAATATCAAATTATAAATCTCTTACGGATTATATGGATAAAATTAACTTAAATATTGAAGAAAAAAGGGATGTATTGTTAGCGGAGGGTTAATATGGTGTTTAATTACATGGAGACAATTGTCGAAGATGCTATAGATGAAATCTGTAAATCGGATGATAATTATTGTGATATTTGTAAATCAACAGAAAACATTAGTGATGTCAAAGCCATTGCACTTAACAATCTGAAGCCATTTTATGTAACTTCTAAAAAGGGTGAAGTTTATGGTGAATATTATAAGAAGAACATTAAAAACAAATCACTGATTTTAGTAGAAGTTATAAAGGCTTTTGAAATAGTGAAGGTAACAGGACACAATAAATTAACAAGCGGTGAATAATCGCTTGTTTTTATTTTATAGGAGATTATATGAATTTTGAGTTAGTAGTTGGAAGAGCAAAGTCAGGTAAATCAACATATATGAGAAATATTTCTATAGATAAAATGAAGGCAGGAGAAAATATTGCATATATAGTGCCTGAACATATGACATATGCAACTGAGATGGAATTAATAAAACAATCTGGAAAAAGTGGATTTTTACAACTTAATATTAGTAGTTTTAAGAAACTACAGGAAGAAATATTAAGCGAAGTTGGTGGAAGTAGAAATGAATCAATAAATGATTATGGTAAAATTATGCTACTTAAGCAAATTTGTGATGCCAATAAAAACGATCTTAAATTCTATGGAAATTCAATAAAAAAAGAAGGATTTTTGAAGGAAGTAAATGCATTTATAAAGGACATAAAAAAAAGTAGGCAAGAGATAAATTTATTTGATGAAGCTATTTTACATATAGATAATTCAAGGTTGGTAGAAAAAATTGAAGATATTATATTTATTTATAATAAGATTGATGAAAAATTTAAAGATAAATACAGTGATAGTGAAGATAAAACAAATACATTTATAGAAAATATTAAAAATTCAGACATTATAAAAAATACACATTTTGTATTTGATGGTTTTGAAAGTTTAATAGGTCAACGACTATCAATAATTAAAGAATTAATAAAATATTCAAAATCAGTGACTTTTTCTTTATGTTTAGATAGAGAAATAATAGATGAAAGTCAATACCATAGAGATTTTGATATATTTGAAATTACATACAATACATATAAAGAATTTGAGAAAATTTGTGAAGAATTAAATATGAAAATTAGTATTACTAATATGAATGGAAATTATATAAATAAAGATGAATTCAAATTTTTAGAGAATCAATTTCATGATTCTAATTCTTATGTGTATGAAAGAAAATGCGAAAATCTATATATTTTGCCTGCTGATAATATTTATGAAGAAATAAAGAACATTAGTATAAATATTTTAGAATTAGTAAGAAAAGAAGATTATCGATACAAAGATATAGCAGTAGTTACTGGCAGCGTTGAAAATTATGCTATGACAGTCAAAAATGTTTTTAATCAGTTTAATATACCGGTATTTATAGATGAAAAGAAAAAAATAGTGACTAATCCATTAATTAAATACATCTTATTGATGTTAGATATGTTAATCTATAATTTTAAACAGCAAACAGTTTTAGATTTTATGAAGACTGGTTATTATGATATTAAATATAATGAGTTAGATAGATTAGAAAATTTTGTTTTAGAATATGGAATTGAGGGATATAGATGGTTTAAGCCTTTTGAAACTAAACATAAGGATAATGATTTTTGTGAAAATATTAGGATTAAATTTGCAAAGGACTTTGATAATATAAGAAACAGATTTAATAAGTTAGATAATGCAAAAGATATAACTTTATTTATATATGAAATTTTGGAAAAACACAAATTAGTTGACATAATTAATTCTAAAATTGATCAATTTAGAGCTAGTGGACATATTGAATTAGCTTATTTAAATTCTCAAGTGTGGAATAATGCTATGGATATATGTGAACAGATAATAATGACATCGGATGATTCTAAGATTTCAACTTCAGAATATAAGAACATATTGGAATCAGGATTTAAGGAAATAAAATTATCCATAATTCCACCATCTATAGATAAAATTACATTTGGAGATTTAGATAGAGCAACACTTATAAAATATAAGGCAGTTTTTATTGTCGGTGCAAATGAGTCGGTTTTAATACCTAGTTCAAATGATGCTGGTTTACTCATGGATCGTGAACTAAATTCTTTGAGAGAATATGGAATCAAACTAGTTAATTCATCAGATTATAATGACTCAAAACATAAGCATATGCTTTATAGAGTTATGTGTTCGCCAATAGAAAAACTAATATTTTCATATTCTTATGTGAATATCGATGAGAAAATGATAGAAAAATCACAGTATATAGATAGGTTATTAAATAAATTCACTAAATTAGAGGAAAAAATTCACTATAATGAGATAGATAAAATATCAAATGAGAGCGGAACTTTTGAATATTTAATTGAAAATATAAATAACTATATAAATAATAAGCCTATGGAAGATATATGGAAGACTGTGTATCATTGGTATTTAGAAAATAATGAAGATAGAATTAAACTTATTAAATCTGGCGTTGATTATAAAAATAATGAAGATATATTAGATGAAGAATTATCAAAGAAACTTTATTCAGAAAGATTGGACATATCAGTTTCTAAATTAGAAAAATTTGCGAAATGTAACTTTCAATACTTTATTGAATTTGGATTGAAAGCAATGAAAAGAAAAGAACTAAAGGTTGAATTTTATAATATTGGTAATGTTTTTCATAATTCTGTGCAATTATTTGTAGATTCAATAATAGATGAAACTATAAGTATAAAAAATGCATCGGAGGAAGAAATTATTCATGGAATGTTATCATGTGTAGACAAAATTTTGGAAATTGATTCAGAGGATAAAAGAGTTTTAGAATATAATAACAGAAATGCCTTTGTAAAAACAAAAATAAAAAGATTACTATCTAGAGTAGCACTAATTATAGCTAAACAATTAAATAATAGTGATTTTAAACCTTATAAAACCGAATTTGATGTACAGAAAAGTATAAAAACTGAAATAGCAGAGCAAATATCATTTAAAGGTAGAATTGATCGAATTGAT
>Ga0193962_1000485_pt1 | contig 18256 bp, 18 predicted proteins | sample FB_5_MG_FD_140335 | JGI IMG/M metagenome (GOLD analysis project Ga0193962, IMG submission 140335) | Microbial mat bacterial communities from the Broadkill River, Lewes, Delaware, United States - FB_5_MG | ecosystem: Environmental > Aquatic > Freshwater > River > Microbial mats | place: USA... | reverse complement strand
ATTCGAAACAATGACTGCAGCAGGCATCATTGCAGAATCTGCTTACTACGAGTCTCTACACGAAACTCCACTTATCGCGAACACAATTGCACGTAAGAAGCTTTACGAAATGAACGCGACAATTTCTGATACTGCTGAGTACGGTTGCTACCTATACAACCACGCTTGCCTACCACTTCTGACTGATTTCATGAAAGAGATCAAAACAGACGTTATCGGTAAAGGCCTTGAGTCAGCAGATACAGGCGTAGACAATGCTCGCTTGATCGAAGTAAATGCTGCACTACGTAGCCACCCAGTAGAAGCGATCGGTACGGTTCTACGTGGTCACATGGCTGACATGAAGAAAATCGTATAATTAACTGATATTTATACTTTTTCTTAAGAGAAAAGATAAAGCCAGGGCCTTTGGCCTTGGCTTTTTTTTGCCTCTCATATTTTCCTAAATACTTATAACACCACCCATGGAGCGATAAATATTCACCTGAATATTTCGCTATAAAAAACGTCATGAATAGCATAAAAATAGAAAACTATACGGCAGAGTTTGGTGAATCATTCACCCTTAAAAACATTAACTGGACACTTGAACCCGAACAGCACTGGGTCATTACAGGTACGAACGGTTCAGGTAAATCTGCCCTTTCAGCTATTCTTGCCGGCGCAGGTGAAAAGATAGAAGGCACGATTACCGGCCTTCCAGAACATATAGAGATTGTCTCATTTGAGGCACAAGCAGAACTTATCGAGCGAGAGCTAAAGAAAGATGACGCCGATATTATGGATGTTATCTCTGAAGGCACTCCTGTTAGAGAGATCCTAGAAGAAGGCAAGGCTATTTACCCAGAATTTGATAGCGAGCTACTTAATGAACTTGTCGCGATGTTTAAGCTAGAGCATATGCTAGATCGCAGTTTCAGAAAGCTATCAACGGGCGAGACGCGTAAGATCATGCTAATTCGCGCACTGGCGAATAACCCTGACATGATCATTCTAGATGAGCCTTTCGATGGTCTCGATGCAGACTCCATGCAGCTTCTTCACAATCTACTAGCAAACAAGGTCGATGCTATCTCGATGGTATTGGTGCTCAATCGATTTGATGAGATGCCCACGTTTATCACCCACGTCGCTTATACCGACAAAGGTGAGCTTCACCACACCGTTGATATTAATGACAAGCAAGCCTACGACGATCTTTATCAACTGCTTCATCTTAAAACGACTGACCTCTCAGTACCTCCAACAGATGAGTCAGATCGTCCACCTGCCCTCAATCCTGAAGACCCTTTAGTACGTCTAACCGATATCAAAGTTGCTTATGGTGATTCGAAAGTTATCGAAGGGCTAAACTGGAGCATTAAACCTGGTCAACATTGGCAGCTAAGCGGTCCTAACGGTAGTGGAAAAACGTGTTTACTGAATCTCATCACAGGAGATCATCCTCAGTGCTACACCAATAACATCTTTGTGTTTGGTATGCAGCGCGGCAATGGTGAAACTATCTGGCAGATAAAGCAGTATATCGGGTATGTCTCCACTGCTTTGCAATGGGAATATCGAGTCAGCATTAGTTTAAGAAATGTCATCATCTCTGGCTTTCATGACAGTATCGGTATGTATACCAAAAGTACCGATAAGCAAAAAGAGGTCGCCGATCAATGGCTTGACCTGCTGGGCATGAAAGATCGCGCCAATGAGCCATACAACCAACTATCCTTTGGTGATCAACGCCTATTGTTAATCGCACGAGCGATGGTTAAGCACCCTACACTGCTCATATTAGATGAGCCTTGTCTTGGCCTTGACGATATTAACCGTCAACTTGTGTTAGCGCTTATCGAGAAGATATGTGCCAGTGGTGATACAACGGTTCTTTATGTAAACCATCACGCTGAAGATCAGATCAGCGGAATTAAAGAATATAAGCAACTAGAAAAGCTTTCAGCTGAATAATATTCTTATGGCCTAGAGTCTCTTTTCTAGGCCATTCTGCCCCAATTTTCTTTTCAAATATTTCAGTAAATTATTCAAAAATAACCTCAAAAAAAGATTGCCTCCTAGTTAAAACAAGAGTCAAATTGCACTTATATACTATGGTGAAACTCTCTTTATTGAGGACGAAATGAGTGACAATAGAAAAAAATATCTGCGGCGCAGAAGAATGGTGTAAATTTCCACAACTTTCTGTTCCTGCTATTAAAGCAAGAGTTGACTCTGGTGCTAAAACGTCTGCCATTCATGCTTTAAATATCCAGCAATTTCAAAGAGATGGAGTCGCCTGGGTAAGATTCGATGTCTGCCCATTACAGGACAACCGCAAGACGGTAGTTCATTGCGAGGCGCCTATATTCGACCGCAGGAACGTCAAAAGCTCTAGCGGTACGTCTGAAAAGCGATACGTGATTAAAACAAGTCTCGCTATTGGTGATCAAAGCTGGGATATAGAACTGACATTAACTAATAGGGATGCCATGGGGTATCGTATGCTATTAGGCCGCGAAGCGATGTCTGGTAAGTTGATTGTTGATCCCGAAGCATCTTTTGGCTTAGGTGATATTAATGATGATGAACTAAAAGAACTGTATCTCAGCAAAAAGCCTCCGAAAAAAGGTATGAAAATCGGGGTCTTGGCCAGTAACCCTAACCTCTACAGTAATCGCAGAATTATTGAAGCTGGTGAAGAACGCGGTCATGAGATGGTGTTTCTCAATATAAAGCATTGCTACATGAAAATGGATGCCGAAAATCCTGAAGTTCACTATCGTGGTGGGAAAGTACTTAATGATCTTGATGCAATCATCCCCCGTATTCGCCCAAGTATGACGTTCTACGGCTGCGCATTAACTCGCCAGTTTGAATCTATGGGTGTTTACTGTCTGAATAGCGCTAGTGCCATTACTCAATCAAGAGACAAACTACATTCACTGCAGTTACTTTTCGAAAGCAAAATTGATATTCCAATTACCGGGTTTGCAAACTCGCCTTTAGAAACAGATGATTTAATCAATATGGTTGGTGGTGCTCCGCTAATTATTAAGCTATTAGAAGGGACTCAAGGGAAAGGCGTTGTACTTGCAGAAACTAAAAAGGCCGCTGAGAGTGTTATCAACGCATTCAAAAGCCTTAAAGCAGATATTCTTGTTCAAGAGTTTATCAAAGAAGCAGAAGGTAAGGATATTCGCTGCTTTGTCGTTGATGGCAGAGTTGTGGCATCCATACAACGCGAAGCAGAACCTGGAGAGTTTAGAGCGAACATCCATCAAGGCGGAACTGCTAGTCTTATTTCTCCTACAGCGGATGAGAAAAAAATTGCTATCAAAGCAGCTAAAGCCATGGGTTTAAAAGTTGCTGGCGTTGATATCATTCGCTCAGCCAAAGGCCCTCTTCTTTTAGAAGTTAACTCTTCACCTGGTTTGGAAGGTATTGAAGGAGCCACCGGTAAAGATGTTGCTGGCTTGATGCTTCAAGCTATCGAGAAAAAGCTGAAATGGATCATTCAACCTTAAAATCTTAATTCTTCATCGTAAAGTCATTCCAATTCGCACAGGAGTGACTTTTCTTAAACTCTTGTTTCATTCATCAAATTTGAATCACGTTTATTAAATTCTCTGACTAGTATTAATTAAAATAGTATTTCTATTAACATAGGCCAAGCTATCAGATGAATCAGATCTGGCTCTTAATCATTGTTGCTACAGTCATCGTTGTAGTCTTTGACTTCACTAACGGTTTTCATGATGCATCAAATATGATCGCTTCGGTCATCGCTTCACGTGCAATGACACCCACTCAAGCAATCATCGTCGTCGGCACATTTACCTTTCTAGGTCCCCTTCTTGGTGGAACCGCGGTGGCTAATACCATCGGTAATTTTGTCACGCTTGATGAACTACCGATAAAACTGTCATTAACCGTGGTTATCTGCGGCCTCCTTGCCGCGACAGTATGGAATTTCTTTACTTGGTATCGCGGCCTTCCCTCCTCATCGTCACATGCATTAGTCGGAGGACTTGTCGGCGTTGTTATGATCTCTGCGGGTCCAGAGCATGTACTATGGGGCTTTTCGCAACTTGCTGAAGGGCATTTGACCGGCGTCACAAAAGTACTGCTTGCTCTATTCATATCGCCTTTAGCGGGTTTTTGGATTGGATTCATGCTGCACCGTTTATCTTTGTACTTACTTCGTAGCGCCAGCCCACTTATCAATCGTGAGCTAAGAGGAGGCCAATGGATTGCTACCGCAGGCTTAGCCTTTTCTCACGGCGCTAACGATGCACAGAAAAGCATGGGAATTCTGACACTCTGTTTACTATTGAGCGGTGAACTAACAGAGTTTGTCGTCCCTTTTTGGGTCATTTTAGTCTGCGCAGTATCAATTACATTAGGTACTCTTTTAGGCGGATGGAAGATCGTGAGAACCCTAGCCTTTGCTATCTACAAAATTAGACCGCTTCATGCCGTAAACTCACAAGTCACCTCCGCAAGTGTTATTTTTATTGCATCGGTCATTGGCGCTCCTGTGTCCACAACACATGTTGTGTCATCATCCATAACAGGGATTGGGGCATCAGAACGCCCTAAAGCAGTTCGTTGGACGAAAGCCCGCGAAATCGCAGTTACCTGGTTGCTAACAATACCTGGTGCTGCGCTTGTTGCCATACTGTCTTACAGCGGTTTATCACTCACTGGCTTCGCTTAACAGGCTCGAATATGAATCACTCGAAAAAGCATGAGAACATCATCACCAAGCTCCTTAATCGGCTTATTCCAAAGCCGACAGACTTCTTTACTCTTTTAAAAGAACAGTCATCACTGGTTACCGTCACCATTCGTAACCTCCATCAATACATGTTGCAGCCAAATCCTGAACTGTCCGAAGCACTTGCAGCAGATGAACACCAAGCAGATGCACTTAAAATCCGTAACCTCCACCAGCTCAACCGTGCTTTTTCGACACCAATTGATCGTGAAGATATCTATCGCGCCATTGCGTCGCTTGACTGGATAATCACCCACTGTAAAAGCACGATTAACGAGATGTTAGACCTAGAAGTAGAGCCTGATGACAACATGCGCATGATTCTTGATGAGTTATTGGCCGGCTGCGAAGCATTAGAACGTGGTTTCGACGCACTATCGAGCTACCCTGTCGACAGTGAAAAAGAAGCCCAGATTGCGCGCCATGCACACCGAAGAATTGAAAGACTCTATCGACATAGCCTTGCTGAACTCTTCCAAGGCGAAGTCACTACCGAGATGCTAAGAAAAAGAGAGATATACCATCATCTAATGGATGGATCTCGTCGCCTTCACTCAGCAGCAAACGTGTTACACGATATTATGGTTAAAATGATCTAACAGGCTAGGCAATGGGATGACGTAAAATCACACAGCATAGGCGAATGTCTGCCATACTTGTTTGTAAAGCACTTTAAGAAAATTCCGAGCAAGTTACAATACCGATTTTCAAACAGAAAAAAAACACCCAAGACCTATTTAAACAAGATCAAAACAAACCCATAAAACCCATAAATAAAGGGCTACATAGGCGCGTACAGCTCACAAAGCTTTTTCATCAAAAAAAAATTCAAACAAAAAAACCCAAGCGACCTGTTATATTATTATTAAAAATAATCGTTGGAATAGTCGTCCCTACTCTGATAAAAAGTGGTTATACGCATAATAAAAATAATAGGCGGTAAAATGAAACTTATTATCACGCTCCTCTCAATGCTTCTGCTCCCATTAACGAGCTACGCAGAAACGCTACCTAGTCCTCAGGGCAAGGTACTCCTTACGATCTCTGGAAATATTGCTAATAGCCAAAAAGATGGTGAAGCCAAATTTGACCGAGAGCAGCTAGCAAAACTCCCAAGTGACACATTCATCCTACATACTCGATGGACCAATAAAGCTCATACCTATGATGGCCCTCTACTTAGCGCTATTCTCGATCATGTGGGTTCAAAAGGAACAACAATAAGGCTCACAGCATTAAACGATTACTCTATCGTGATCCAAAAGGCTTATATCAACAAATACCAGCCAATACTGGCGATGCTTGATGATGGTAAGGCGATGTCGATTCGAGACAAGGGCCCGCTTTGGTTACTATTGCCCCAAGATAAATACCCTGAGCTAAAAACAGAAGAAAACACGGGTAAAATGATCTGGCAGCTAAGTCACATCGAGATCGAATAATGCCCCCTTTTGCGTTTGATCGTTTGCTTAGCCGGTTCAAATCCTTTTGGTTAATTCCCATCGTGCTCATCTTTTTTGTGAGTGCACTAACCAGCTTGAGTCAATTAAAGCGTTCCATCGAGATTTTAGATGAACGCTATGGCACTAGCGTTTGGTCCCTGTTCCAACTGAAAACTGAATTACGACGCTTTCACGACTCTCTCACGCTCTATGGTCTTGATAATTCTAAGCATGATGAGATAGTTGAGCGATTCGACATCTTATGGAGTCGGTTTCCCATTTTGTTAGAGGGAGAAGATGCTCGACAACTCAAAAAAATCCCTCAGGCTAACGAACTCGTTATTGAGGCCTATAGCAAAATCCAATCGATTGAACACACGGTTCTCCAAGAATTAAAAACAACGCCCCATTTATACACTCAAATTCAGCTAGAACTTGTCCCGTATTTACGAGCCGTAGACAAACTAACGCTCGATAACTACCACTTTAATAATGATTTTTATAATCGAGGGGACAAGCGAGTTTCTAGCCTACAAAGGCAGCTAATCTGGCTAATGCTCGGCTTAATTGTGAGTGGCGCTTTACTTCTCATCATGGTGATTCGGGAAAGTAAGATCAATCGATACCAAGCAGAGCATGATAGTTTAACCAACATGCCTAATCGCTCATATCTACGAAAAATGCTGACCGCACTTTGCAATAAAAACACCCCCTTCGCACTGCACTTGATTGACCTAAACGGTTTCAAAGACATTAACGACACCTTAGGGCACCTTACAGGCGATCAACTATTACAGGCCGTTTCTCAGCGACTCCTCGAAAACATTGACGCTCCGTTTGGGTGTATGACATGCAGGATGGGAGGGGACGAGTTTGCTATTCTTCATAATAAATATATTGACGCTGATAGCTTAAAGCAGGTGTCCGCACAGATAATCACCTCGCTCGAAGAGGAGTTCTCTGTTGATGGCCATTCCTGCTTTATCGGCGGCAGTGTTGGGAGTGTTATCTACCCTGATCATGGTTTGGATGCCAGCCGCTTGTTAACGCATGCGGATATTGCGATGTATAAGGCAAAAGAGAATTCACCCTCTTCAACACAAATAACCTTTGATTTTGAGATGGTCGCATCGATAAATAGACGCAACCAACTGCAAAAAGATCTACGAGAAGCCTTAGAAAATAATAAGCTTCAACTAGCCTACCAACCCATTATCACGCTGACAGATCACAGCGTAAGTTACTTTGAAGCCCTACTTCGCTGGGAGCATCCTCTGTATGGTAACTTATCGCCACTTGAGATCATCGAAGTTGCCGAGCAATATGGTCTGGCACAGCAACTCGGTAGCTGGGTGATCGATCAAGCAAGCCAACAAATTCATTTATGGAAACAGAGCGGACTACCCTTAGTCCCCATTGCCATTAATATATCGCCAGCAATGTATCGGTTAGACCTTGCATCCATTATCAACAACACACTCCATAAATATAACTTACCACCAGGCACACTGTGTATCGAAGTAACCGAAGATACTACGATGCAGAATATCCAAGAAGCACAGATCGTCTTATCGAAACTCGTTGAGAACCAAGTAAGCATAGCGCTCGATGATTTTGGTACCGGCCTTTCATCACTAAGTCACTTACAACAGATGAGCGTACAAACGCTAAAAATAGATCGGAGTTTTATCTTTGATATTACGACTAATCCTACCAGTAATGCTTTGGTAAACAATATTATAGGTATTGGTCACGATCTCGGCATGAAAGTAGTCGCCGAAGGAATTGAGTCACAAGAGGCAGCAGACATACTACAAAACTATCACTGCGACCTTGGACAAGGGTATTTGTTTAGCAAACCTTTAACAGCTGAAGATGCTTTTAACTTCTTTAAAAACAAATCAACAGACCGATAATTTGTAACCGGTTCCACAGACTGATCAATTTTGTACAAAACTATGCTGGCTAGCTGCGCTACAATAGAATCATGAAAAATGTCACAGAGTATGCTGACTACCGTATTGCCGATGAACTCGGTGGACTTGAGCTACTTGAAGCCACTTACCAGCATCAAAACTTCTCGCGTCATAGCCATGAGGGTTACACGGTTGGCGTCATTGATAATGGCGCGCAACGCTTTCTTAGAAACGGCGCGAATCATATTGCCCCTCAAGATAGTATTATTCTTGTTAATCACGACGAAGTTCACGATGGTCACTCAGCGACCGACGGTGGCTGGTCTTATCGCGCAATTTATCCATTGCCCAAACAGTTAGCCTCGATCCAAAAAGACGCTGGGCTTAATCTCAGTGGCTCTGTTTATTTTCCCGAACCTGTAGTGCATGATCCAGAACTTGCCGGATTACTGCGTTTAGCGCTGCATAACCTTTATCATTCCGACAATAGGCTATTAAGAGAAACCCTTCTCTACAGTGCCCTCATAAAAATGATTCAAAGGCACGGCAAAGGCAGCAATGATCTAAAAGAGCCCGCCCAAGCGAAATCCAGAATGATGCTGGTTAAGAGCTATCTCGATGATAATCCCCAAGAAGATGTATCTCTTGAAGAGTTGGCAAGACTTGCAGGCGTGAGCCCGTTCCACCTAGTTAGGCAATTTCAAAAGTACTACGGCTTACCGCCCCACGCCTATCAAATCCAATCACGTATTCGATTAAGTAAGCGCCTTATTCAGCAAGGAAATAGCCTTTTAGATAGCGCTCTAAAAGCGGGCTTTCATGACCAAAGTCACCTGACCCGACACTTTAAGCGCACATTAGGTGTCACGCCTGGGCACTATGCACGCCAGTTCAAATAACTAGACGTTTCACTTCTGCCTTAATAACTTTGAAAAACCCATCTACCGGCCTAAAGGCACAATTCTGTACAAGACGCCGACACGGTAAAACCCTTAAGCTGTCCGCAACAATCCTTTAAACGCACAACAGATCACACAAGGCGATATGGATAATTCGTTAGCACTTAGCAGTAAAGAGCGTAAGAGATCCCTGATAAAAGGCTGTATAGCCATGGTCCCACTGATTGTGGCAGTGCTCCCTTGGGGCATCCTCGTCGGTGCATACGGTGTCGAATCGGGATTAACGCCTGTTGAGACACAAGCGCTCTCCCTCGTTGTGTTTGCTGGCACTTCACAGCTGGTTGCTATTGGTATGCTGCAAGCAGGCGCGGGGATGGCCAGCATTTTACTGACCACGCTACTAATTACAGCAAGACATCTGCTCTATAGCATGGCGATGAGAAATCAAATCAAAAACCTACCATTGCGCTGGCGAACAGCCCTTGGATTCTTGCTAACGGATGAGCTGTTTGTTAACAGTCCGCAAACGCAAACCTTCGATAAATGGTATGCCTTAGGAGGTGGCCTGAGCTTTTATATCGCTTGGAATATCGCAACGCTGGCTGGGATTTTTGCAGGGGCAAGTATCCCCAACCTCACCACAATAGGCTTAGATTTTGCCGTGGTTGCCACGTTTATTGCCATCTTAATACCGATGATCAAAAGCCTTTCTGTGTTTGTATGTGTTTGTGTGGCGATAGCGGTCTCTATCTACTGTGAAATGCAGCAGATCCAAGCGGGATTATTGATAGCGATTGTCTCAGGCATGGTCAGTGGCTACCTCCTCTACAACATTAAGAGAAAGGAAATATAATGTACTGGCTACTATTAATACTGATGGCAATAGTGGTATTCGCAAGCCGCTATCTTTTTCTTGAGCCTAAGTTGCCACTGAGATTAAACGATAAAGTTTTACGCTTACTTAGCTACTCTGCCCCTGCCGTACTGGCGGCGGTAATAGGGCCATTAGTACTGATCCATGATGGGGAGTTAAATCTAAACCCACTAAACCCTTATCTAGTGGGCGCGATGGCAGCGATCATACTCATGCTATTAACTAGGAGCACATTGATCACCGCCATGCTTAGCATGGGTTTATTCCTGTATATCAATTAACGATTAAGCGATCGAAAGCTTAACACCCAAATCAACACTCATACCTGGCGTTAGCTCAATAACATTATCTAAGACACTGGCCGTTTCAAGACAAACCATCTGAGTATAAGCATCATCATTAAAGTGACTTAGCCTTTTTGCCTTATCAACCCAAGGGTTCCATACGATCAGATCTGGTGCATTCAACGGTGTAACTGAAATAGAGCGATTAAACTTGTTATCACTCAATACGGTAGGTGAACCGACATCGCTATAGACTCGATCAATCTCTCTGTCGATTGTGATTGGCAGGTTTGATTTCCGAATCTGCCACTCATCTAGAGTATCAAAGTAATTACACCCCTCTAAGCCAGCCACTTCACATGCCGACACAGAACTGAGATTAAGATAGCTATGGAAGGCCGTCGTAAAATTAAACGCGTCAGAACCCGTGTTCATCACCTTTAGTTTTACATCTAGCTCGACACCGACAGTTACCGTTAACTGCAATAATGCAGGAAATGGCCATTGTTCGCTGCTTGAAACAGCCAATGATAAAACGACTTGTGTGGTCTCGCTGTCAAGTCGTTCAACTAAGTCCAGCTCCCAGTCCTTTTCTCGAACCAGCCCATGCGCAGGCAGTTGTGCTACAACCTTCTCGTCTAACTGCTGCGTCAAACTCGCGGGATTTCTCGTAATATCCCCAAACCAAGGCCAACAGATAGGAATGCCGCCGCGAAGTGACGTACCCGCCTTAAAGTCGCAGGCCTCGCTAAGCCATAACAATGGCCTCTCACCCACCCGCTTATACTCGGCGACCTGAGCACCTTGAAGAAAGATGGTCGCGGAAGCCGCTTCATTCTTTACTGAAATAGCGATCAACTGTTTGTGAAGCTCAATCGTGACCCCTTTCAGGGAGCCATATTTCGCATATAACGCTTGGATCTTTTCAGCCAAGTTCATTCATCTACCTATTTATTAATCTTATTCTGACCATTCTACTCCTCCGCCCCTAACAGATTAAGCACTTTCAACGTTGATTATAACAACAAATATAGTTAATATATTAACTATATAAAGGAGAAGTAAATGAGCATTAAACTGTCTGTTGTTGATCAATCCCCTGTACACGGCTCTCACCCAGCTATTGAAGCACCACGTCTAACCATTGAGCTTGCAAAAGCTTGCGATGAATTGGGCTATTACCGCTATTGGGTGGCTGAGCACCATGACAGCATGCACTTTGCTAATCCTTGCCCAGAGATTTTAGTCGCCAGCATTGCCAGTGTTACCGAGAACATTCGTGTCGGTAGTGGCGGCGTAATGCTGTCACACTACAGCCCACTTAAAGTGGCTGAGAGTTTTAAGATGATGGCCACACTGCATCCTGATCGAATCGATCTTGGTATTGGCCGTGCGCCTGGTGGTACAGGCTTAACATCCCATGCTTTGGCATATCCTCACGAAGCACTAAGCGGTGATCAGTACCCTCACCAAGCACAAGACCTTAAAGGCTTTATTGATGGATCGATGCCAAAAAGCAATCCATTCCACAGCATCAATGTTCTGCCGGATAACACCCCACAACCTGAGCTTTGGATGCTAGGTTCAAGCGGTGGAAGTGCCGGATTAGCAGGCCACTTGGGCTATAACATCGCCCTAGCGCGCTTTATTGATCCGGACAACTGCGCACCTTCTATCTTCACTGAATACTTGGAACAGTATAAACGCGCAGGTCATGAAGGAACGCCTAACAAGATGCTCGCTATCGCTTGTATTTGTGCAGGTACTGAAGAGGAAGCAAAACTTCGCGCTGGCACCGCTGTATACCGTAAGTTTGCAGCGCAAATGGGTTTGCGTGAAGCCTTCCTAACACCGTCGGAAGTACAAGATCGTTACAATGAGTTCCCAGAATCTTATAAAGCGGAATACGACCATATCTTGAAGGGATATACCGTAGGTACGCCAGATCAATGCTGGAATGAAATCGAGCAGCTAGCCAAAGATTACCAATGTGATGAGATCGGCACGGTCGCGGTAACACACAGCTTTGAAGATCGCCTAGACAGCTATCAATTGCTAGCAAAAGGGCTGTAATTCAACCTAAGGCCTTAATTCAAAAGCACGGGGCTTTAATTAAAGCCCTATACGCACTATGCTTGGCCACTATCAGTTACCTGAAGTGGCCCTATGCAACTCAATCCCTTTTTACGTCCCATCGCAAAGCTGCTTCGCAGCCATGCAGCACCCCTAAGTGAATATGAGCTACTGCAGCAGTTAGCATTTACCGATAATGATTTAAAACTCTCTTCTGAAAGCTCAGGAGATCTTGCCCTCTTCCGTAAACACTTCTTAGTCATGAATGCCTTATACCAGCTTCAACCTATCTTTAAGGATGAAGGCTTTCATTTAGTCATATCGGCATTAAAAATTGAGCTGATTAATTGTAACCAACCCTCAAATGATCAGAGCAATCTACAAGAGATCATTCATCAGCCTGGCGACGAGAAGATTAAGGCCTACTACCTCAATTGGGATGAGTTTGCCCAGAGCGATCAAGAAAGCGTCGAAACACTGCTGAACAGTTTTTGGCAGCGCTACTTTGCTACGGACGAAGAATTCAGCGCCCTCAACACGTTGGGTTTAGAAGAAGGTAGCGATTGGCCAACCATTCGAAGCCGTTACCGACAATTAGCATCACAACATCATCCCGACAAAGGCGGCAAATCGGCAAGGTTTATCGAAATTCGTGAGGCCTATGAACTACTAGCCTGCATAAAACGGCCTGTTTAAATAAAACATCTTTTCTATGTCTAATCCCTAACGCTTAAACGCACGCTTTTTAGCTCTACGTTTCTGGGCTGAGCGACTGTTTTTCGTCGTGGTTTCGACAATACGTGTTAGATCGGGTTCGTAGCCTGTAAGCCACTGCTGTGGTAATCGAGAATCGAGTAATACCTCAATCTCTTCAAGAAGGTAGTTTTCCTCCTCAATCAGCAAGGTAATCGCCTTACCTTTATGTCCCGCACGCCCCGTTCTACCAATACGATGAACATAATCTTCTGCTTTAAAGGGAACCTCAAAGTTAATCACAGTATCCAACTGGTGAATATCAATGCCGCGTGCCGCCACATCGGTTGCGACAAGAACCGTTACTAACCCCGCTTTGAAATCACTTAAGGCCTTCTCTCGACTCGATTGCGAGCGATCAGCGTGAATCGCTTCTGTCTGTAGCCCCGAAGCATTGAGCGATTCAGCGATCGTATCTGCGCCCTGCTTCGTACGACTGAAGATCAGCACCTGCTTCCAAGCTTCCTTTTTAATCAGGTGTGTCACCAAGGCGAGCTTACGATCAGGGTCACAATTATAGACAATTTGCTCAACATCAAGCGATGTACTGTTGCGCTGATCGACTTCGATTAGTTCTGGTTTGTCTAAAAGGCTCTTACTAAATTTATAAATATTATCGCTAAGCGTTGCTGAAAAAAGCAGGGTTTGCCTCGGCTTTTTATCACGCTTTGGTAGCTTACTAAGCACCGCACGGATCTCGTCTTTAAAGCCCATATCGAGCATACGATCAGCTTCATCAAATACCAATGTATCAATATTAGATAAGTTAACAGCGCGCTTTTTATTAAGGTCCAACAAGCGTCCTGGCGTAGCCACTAAGAGATCAATACCTTTATTAATCTGATCAATTTGAGGTTTAATCCCTACGCCACCATAGACGACTGCAGACCTAAAATCTGAGCCTTTAGCATAACGCTTAAAGCTAGCATTAACTTGTTGCGCTAGTTCACGTGTTGGCGCTAACACTAAGATCCTTAAGGATTTATTAGAATTAGGGCTTGATTGACTCGTACTTTTATCTGCTCCTGATTGCTCAGTGCAATTGATCAAACGTTGGAGCAGAGGCAGTGCAAAAGCAGCGGTTTTACCGGTTCCTGTTCTTGCCCCTGCCAAGATATCTTTGCCCGCCAATATGGCAGGAATAGCTGCTACCTGAATCGGTGTAGCATCATCGTATCCCGCTAATTCAATCGCTTCTTGAATAGGTTGAACGAAGCCAAATTCAGAGAACTTCATGGCATCAACTCCCCAGGATTCTCAACGGTAACGCCAGTGCTTCACTGCCACTATTACCCAGTACCCAGATAATTGCACATAGCCCTCCTACCGTGGAGAAATACCATAAAGCAGAGACAATCTGGCCATAACGCTGAAGCGGCAGAAGATCACTTTGGTGGCGACGTTTCCATTCAAAAATAATCTCGATACTGCCAACCGCTAACAAAAACCCCAATAGGGTTAAGTTAAAATAATAGCTAATAGCAACACCTGCTACCGCACCTAAAACACAACTAATTAATCCCAGTACAGAATTAACCGAAAACGCGATGCTTTTAAGTACATGACCGCCATCGAGTGGCAAAACGGGTAGAAGATTGAATAGATTCAGCAAGGCATTGAAGGCTGCTAACCCTGCAAACAACTCAATATCCGTTATCCAGTAGATCACTAAACAGGCACATGAGAGAAGAAAGCCAAAAAACGGCCCCATAATGGAGATATAAACATCCTGCCAACGGGTATTGATACGGTCATCGGATAAGGCTAAACCACCCACAAATGGGATCAGATAGATCCCTTTTGTTTTTAAACCAAAACGCTGCATCGCTCTAATATGACCATACTCATGAAAAACGAGACAAAGAATCAGTGCAATCGCAAATTCAATCGAAAATAACCAGGTATAAGCCGCTAAACTGCCCGCAGCAAACAGCACTTTTATGACTTTCGCGCTTTTAAAGAGCTTAAGTCCAAGTGAGCCCAGACCAATCAAGCTAATCTTATTTGGCTTTTTCGGACGGTTTTCAACCACCTGCTGCTCTATCTCTTTCTCACCTAGCTCGCCCTGGCCAATCTCTTGTTCAGCCACCCCATCGTTGACCTTTAGGGTGTAACGAAGCTGAAAAGGCTGCCAGTTAAGCTCTAACTGCAACTCGCATTGGATCTCCTGCTCTCCCGCCTGCAACGTAAACTGATGCAGAGGTGTGGCTGATGGATCTGCATTAGCATCATGTTGAGACACTAATTGATTATCCCAGTACAATGCTTGCCAACCAGCCATAGAGCCCTCTAGACGAAGCTCCCGGCCTAAACAATCGATTCGTAGTAACTGCAAAAAAACATACTCGCTGAAAGCTAATAAATTAGCGCGCATTATGTAGCATGTTGTAGATCCAAGAAAGTACCAGCACCATCTTAAATGGATTGAGCGACACATAAGAGCCATTACAGCGTAAACGTTGGCGAGAAGAGCAAAAACAATGAAAACCGATAAAAAAAAGATGCTATCTGGCGAAATCTACAACGCCCTTGATTCAGAACTTGCCAATGAGCGAAAACGCGCGAAGGCCCTCTGCTTTGAGTACAATCAGCTGCACCCTGATCAAAAAGGGAAGCGCCAACAAAAGCTAAGTTCATTATTGGCTAAGGCGGTAAAACCTACCATAGAGCCTATGTTCCAATGTGATTACGGCTATAACATCCAGCTTGGGGCTAATTTCTACGCTAACCACAACTGTACAATTTTGGATGGCGCACCGGTCACGATTGGCGATAATGTAATGTTAGGCCCAGGGGTGACGATTAGCACAACCACTCACCCGCTTTCAGCCGCCTCACGTAACCAAGGTCTAACCGAAGCAAAACCAGTCACCATCGGTAACAATGTCTGGATCGGTATGGGCGCTCAAATTCTACCGGGCGTTAATATTGGCGATAATGCTGTGATTGCTGCTGGGGCCGTGGTGACGACAGATATTGCCATCAATTCCTTAGCCGTAGGCGTCCCCGCTACCGTCATTAGGAAAATAGAATCAACAGAGTCAACCGAAGATTGATACGCGCAATGCGATCAAGCAACTGGCATAATGCCAGTCATTAACAAAACAGAAGGTGTAAAGATGAAAGCAAAACAACGGCGTAAAGCCACCGTTGATAATCCAACAACGGGTAATAACCCAGACGCTATATGGCAGCCATCAAAGGTGGAAACAGGAAGAGGCATTATTCGTGACAACCACTTAGCAGCATTGGTCACATCAAAAGTGTTTAAATCCCAAGTAGTGAAAGCTAAGAAAGGAAAAGGCACCTACCAGCGCAAGGAGAAACATAAAGGACGAGAGTCCTATTTAATGGCTGCTTAAATCTAAGTATTCATTGAAATAGGACTTTCATTCATCCCAGCCTCTTAATTTTCCTGAACATCTACTTCAACCTTTTTTCTATTATTATCAGCGAGTTAAAGATAGAAAAATCGTCAAAAATAGACTCTCTAGATTTATTTTCATAAAACTTTGGTCTAAACCCTACACAAATGAAATTATGGCCTATACTGAAGTTCTCTAGCGAAATGAGATCGAAAGCTTATTCACGTTGTGGGCTTTCACACGTTTGAGGCTTTGTATTACGTTGAAGGGTTAATTTGCGTCGAGACCTTCTTTAGTTAAAGCCTCTATTTTTTTATTTATGACTGTTTCTTTTAGGCTGTTTATTGAATGCAGAAGAAGCCTAATTAGCGTTGAAGGCTTTTTATTACCGTTGACGACTTTTTTATAGCGCTGAAGGCTCTTTTGTTCCGTTAAGGACTTTTTACTCCGTTGAAGACTCTATTTTTCCGTTGAAGACTTTTTATACCGTTGAAGACTCCATTTGTGCCGGTAAGCAAGATTTGTGTAGCGATAGCGCCATGTTCAAGGTTGCTTGAGGTTCGACTCCTCCTACCGGCACCACTTTTTTCTCTCAGCCCTATCGTCTTAATCGACTTTCAGATATTCATGAAACCGTCTGTGGGTGACGATAGATATGCCATAAAGCGCCTCGAAACGTGACCTCTTTTTCAAAACTGGCACCCACCGCTTTCGCTAACTGAATGGATGCCTTGTTTTCAGAATGAATAAAGCTAATCAAAGAGAGGCCTTTCAGATGTTCTGCAGCCATCTGCTGTACACCGCGCGCGGCTTCACTCGCAAAACCTTGCCCCCAATACTCAGGCGCCAATGCCCATTTAATCTCAGGTTCCGGCCAATCATTTGGATACCAAAGCCCTGCAGTGCCGATCACCTCTTTGCTTTCTTTGTCCTCTATCGCGTAAGGGCCATAACCACGCACCTGCCAATGACCAATCATGCTACACATCGCACGCCAGGTTTCCCCTTCGGTCATCGCCTTACCCATGGTAAAGGTCGTCGCCAGTTCGCTTGAATAATACTTATGCAAACCTACCCAATCATTCTCTTTGAACTGCCGTAAACGTAGGCGCTCTGTATTAATCTCTTCTGGAACGTTAAACGTCATCATTAAACCTACACCTGAACTTAAATCTGAAATTAAACCTAAACCTACAAAACCCGAGTGAAAAATTACGAACAGAGGTTATACCACAAGGTATAACGAGGCTGACTTACCTTTAGCGTCTTTTTTATTGCCTGTAGAGGAATCTGGTATTTATTGCCAAAAGGTATTTACTGCAAAAGATATTTAAGATCAGCTGGACCAAGGTGTTCTATCAACGCAGATACCAAAATCTTCTGATAGCTGTACACCCGCGATGATATAAATACCGCAGGCAAAAACCACAGGAAGCCATCTGCGCCCTTTTACACTCAAAGGTTGCTTATCTCGCATTAAAACAATGACACAGATGGCAGCGACCGCTAAGGCAATCAGTAGACTGCCAATGAAAGCCTGTTCATAGGGCCCGGAACATAGGTCTAAAGAAATTCTCATGGGATCTCAAATCTTCTCTCATCTAAGTGCCCGCTATACTAAGCCGCACCTGTTTTGCATTAGCTAAACTAAAGTTTTTGAGATTATACCGTGGTTATTAATGGCTTAAACAATACAAACCATAATGTTTAACGATGCTTGATGATTTACGGCAGGTTCTTACTTCTGGAGTTCACATGTGCGCTTTACATGAGCGCGAAGCTTTTTGATAGCCCAGTCATAGTGACTCGGCATAGCAGACACACAGTAGCTGCCTAGCGTTGTTGTACCTGTCCAATTGAAATGCTGCTTAGTGAAAAGTTCTTCATT